>Ga0082212_10006540_pt1 | contig 15632 bp, 13 predicted proteins | sample TergutNt197P3_FD_71548 | JGI IMG/M metagenome (GOLD analysis project Ga0082212, IMG submission 71548) | Neocapritermes taracua P3 segment gut microbial communities from Petit-Saut dam, French Guiana - Nt197 P3 | ecosystem: Host-associated > Arthropoda: Insects > Digestive system > Gut ...
GGATCAGGTGGTTGCCGCCAATAGCCATGGCGTCCCCATCTCCTGTAATTTGCCAAACGGAAAGAGTGGGGTTAGCCACTTTCATGCCTGTGGCAATGGCGGAAGCGCGACCGTGAATGCCATGAAATCCATACGTATTTACGTAGTAGGGAAAACGAGATGAGCAACCGATTCCTGAAACAAAAACAAAACGTTCGTGGGTGTATTGCAGCGCCTCGCACACTTGAGGCATGGCTCGTTGTGCGGCTGCAAGGACGGCGTAGTCTCCACAGCCCGGACACCATTTTACTTCTTGGTTACTCTTAAAATCTTGAGGAGTATATTGCATGTCAATTGAGAATTGAAGATTGAAAATTGAAAATTAAACACTGAAAACTAAACATTGTTTTCTTATAAAATTGCCTTGACCGCGGATGTGATGTCCTTTACAATAAAGGGTTGCCCTTGAATTTTATTGCATTGCAGGTAAGAGAATAGCGGATGTTTTATACGGAGATAGTCGGCAAAATGACCGCTGTTCAACTCGCATACGATAATCTTTTTGAAGTTGGCGAATATCTCTGACGTATTCTTTGGAAGGGGATTGATATAGTCGAAATGAGCCAGACCAATGTTTGTTAAACCCTCCTCTTCCAACTCTTTAAGTGCGGTATAGAGGTGTCCGAACGTTCCACCCCATCCTACAAGTAACACCTCACCTCTTTGAGCGCCAATCACCTCTTGAAGGGGGATGAATTCAGCCATACGCGCCACTTTTGCTGCCCGCTCTCCTACCATACGCTGATGTACGATGGGGTCAGAAGAGACGCTTCCGTTGGTATCTTTTTCCAACCCCCCTACTCGGTGTTCCAAACCGGGGGTTCCGGGAATCGCCCAACAGCGAGCCAACCGAGCATCATCCCGCTTAAAGGGTTGATATACACCTTGAGATTCGGTAATAATCGGAGGGGTAATATCGGGAAAGTCGCTCATTTGGGGGATACGCCACGGCTCAGAGCCGTTGCCCAAATAACCTTCGGAGAGAAGCAACACCGGCATCATGTGCTCCATGGCATACTTTCCTGCATAAAAAGCAGCCTCAAAACAGTGGGACGGGGAGTGCGCGGCAATAATGGCAACGGGACACTCGCCGTTTCGACCATACAGCGCCTGATTCAAATCGGTCTGTTCCGTTTTGGTAGGGATACCGGTAGAGGGACCGCTACGCTGCACATTTACCACCACCAACGGCAGTTCCGTAATAACAGCCAAACCCAGTGCCTCTGACTTTAAGGACAGCCCCGGACCCGAAGTGGTGGTTACCGCAAAATTACCGGCAAATGAGGCACCAATGGCGGTACATATTCCGGCGATTTCGTCTTCGCACTGTAAGGTTTTCACTCCCAAGTCTTTACGTAATGCCAACTCCTCTAAGATGCTGGTGGCAGGAGTAATCGGATACGAACCGCAAAAGAGGGGACGCCCCGATTTTTCGGCAGCTGCAATCAAACCCCATGCCGTTGCCTGATTTCCGTTAATATTTCTATATGTCCCCTTGGGCAATTTAGCGGGACCAATATGGTAGGTATTGGGGATGGCGTGGATATTACCCGCATAGTTGTAGCCGTCTTGCAATACCTTCCGGTTCACCGTAATCAACTCCGGCTTATCCTTAAACTTTTTCTTAAAATAGTTTTCGGTAAAGTCGAGCGGACGGTTAAACATATAGTAGCACATGCCCAGTGCAAACATATTTTTGCAGCGAATTGCCGATTTAACGTCTAAGCCGGCGCCTTGCAAACTCTCTTTGGTGAGTGAAGAAATCGGGGCAAATATCACCACCCTGTCTTGCATCTTGAGTTCCTCGACGGGATTCATCGTTTTAAATCCAGCCTTTTGAATCCCTGCCTCGTCAAAGGTATCGGAGTCCAAAATAATGGTTGCAGTACGCTTTGCCCATTTAGCATTCATTTTAAAAGCAGCGGGATTCATCGCAACCAATACGTCGCAAAAATCGCCGGGAGTTTTAATCTCCCCGCTACCCACATGAACCTGAAAACCGGAAACTCCCGCCAAGGAGCCTTGAGGAGCACGTATCTCCGCCGGAAAATCGGGGAAGGTGGAGATGTCGTTGCCAAGCAATGCCGAAGTGTCGGCAAACAACGTACCCGTAAGTTGCATTCCATCTCCGGAGTCTCCCGTGAAACGAATCGCCACATCTTGGGTATCAATTACTTTATGTTGCATAACTTTATATTTTTTTTAGAAGTCGATTCAACAAGAAATTAAACAGATTATTAGTAAATGCTGCAAATTTATATATATTTTGTAATCTACAACCATTTTTTTGCTTATAGTTATTAACATTCCGCCAAAAGTTGAGCTTTTCTTTTTTTTTCGTATTTTCGCGCGCAAAATTTTATCAAAACAGATGGCAATTATTAAATCACTTAACGGCATAACTCCCAAAATCGGGACCAACTGTTTCCTTGCTGAAACAGCTGTTATCATTGGAGATGTGGAGATAGGAAATGACTGTAGTATCTGGTACGGAGCAGTATTACGTGGAGATGTAAATCCTATAAGGGTAGGGAATCGCGTAAACATACAGGACGGCGCGGTACTGCACACCCTTTACAAAAATTCTACGGTGGAGGTGGGCAACGACGTCTCTGTGGGACACAACGCCATTGTCCATGGCGCCAAGTTGGGCAACAATGTGCTGGTGGGAATGGGCGCCATCTTGATGGATCACACCACGATTCACGACAACACCATCATTGGCGCCGGCGCCTTAGTACCCTCCAATGCCATATTAGAGTCGGGGGTCTATATGGGTGTACCGGTTAGAAAAGTAAAAGAGGGCAGCGATGCCATCAGCGCCGCCGCCCTCAAAAATGCTTCCGGATACCTTGTTTACAAGGAGTGGTTTCTAAAAAATGCTGAAAGCCACCACTAAGCCCGCCGTTACAATCGATACCATACTCATCAGTTTAATCAGGATATTCAGCGAAGGACCTGAGGTGTCCTTAAATGGATCGCCTACGGTGTCGCCTACTACGTTTGCCTTGTGCACATCGGATCCTTTCCCGCCAAAGTGCCCCTCTTCTACATACTTTTTGGCATTATCCCAGGCGCCGCCGGCATTAGCCATAAAGATTGCCAATACAAAACCTGCTCCCAAGCCTCCAACCAACAAGCCCATAACGCCGGATACGCCGAAAATAACGCCTGTAATGATGGGAGCGAGGATGGCAAGAATGGAGGGAAACATCATCTCCCTTTGGGCTCCCTTGGTGGAGATGGCTACACAACGAGCGTAGTCGGGTTTTGCTTCACCGGTTAAGATGCCCTTGATTTCGCGGAACTGACGGCGAACCTCCTCCACCATACTTTGTGCGGCACGTCCTACGGCATTCATGGTCAATCCACAGAACACAAATGCCATCATGGATCCAATAAAGATACCTATCAACACTTTGGGGTTCATCAACGTAATTTGGAAATAGTCCATAAAAGCAGGAATAGAGCCATCGTTATAGGCTGCCATCATAGCGGCAGGAACCTCTTTGCCGGTATCAATCATGTGCTTGATACCAATTTTTATCTCCTCAATATAGGAAGCCAAAAGGGCGAGGGCGGTCAAAGCCGCCGACCCAATGGCAAATCCCTTTCCGGTGGCGGCAGTGGTGTTTCCCAACGCATCCAAAGCGTCTGTACGTTTGCGCACCTCAGGACCAAGACCGCTCATTTCAGCATTTCCGCCCGCATTGTCGGCAATGGGACCATAAGCGTCCGTTGCCAGCGTAATACCCAACGTAGAGAGCATTCCCACGGCGGCAATTCCAATTCCATACAACCCCAGACTCAAATTTTGAGCAGAGAGCATATTTGCCACGTCAAATTGAATGGCGCTCAAAAAAGCAAGTATGATTGCCAAACCTATCGTCAACACCGGAATAGCGGTCGATAACATACCCAATCCAAGACCGGAGATAATCACGGTCGCCGGTCCTGTCTTCCCGCTTTCCGAAACACGTTGGGTTGGTTTGAAGGAGTGAGAAGTGTAGTATTCGGTTGATTGCCCTATGATTACTCCCGCTGACAAACCAAACAGTACAGACAGCGAAATGCCCCACCAATTCTCAATCCCCAAAAAATACAAAATGGCAAAAGTGCTGATTGCAATCAGAATAGAACTTACATTAACGCCTTTGCCCAAAGCGCCCAACAGTTGCTTCATGCCGGCATTCTCTTTGGTACGAACCAAGTAGATACCAAGAATGGAGAGCACAATACCCACTGCGGCAATCAACATAGGAGCAAACACCGCCTTTAACTGAAAATCCACTCCGGATTTGAAGAATGCAGCAGCCCCCAAAGCGGCAGTAGCCAAAATGGAGCCGCAATAACTTTCGTAGAGGTCTGCGCCCATACCTGCCACGTCACCTACGTTGTCGCCCACGTTATCGGCAATGGTGGCGGGGTTGCGCGGGTCATCTTCGGGGATACCTGCCTCCACTTTTCCTACCAAGTCCGCTCCAACGTCTGCGGCTTTGGTATAAATGCCGCCACCCACACGGGCAAAGAGTGCCTGCGTAGAGGCGCCCATTCCAAAGGTCAACATGGTGGTAGTGATAATCACCAACTTTTGGGCAGGGTCAATCGGATTCACAAAGTAATTCAGTACGAGGTACCACAAGGCAATATCCAACAACGCCAATCCCACCACAGTTAACCCCATAACGGCTCCGGAGCGGAAGGCTACCCTTAGACCGCTGTTCAATGAGCGACTCGCTGCATTGGCGGTACGGGCAGAGGCAAATGTAGCCGTTTTCATCCCGATAAATCCCGCCAAACCGGAGAAAAAGCCGCCGGTAAGAAAGGCAAAGGGCACCCAACCATTTTGTACGCCAAAACCGTACGCTAAAACACAAAAAAATGCGGCGAGTACCAAGAATACGATAATCACCACCCTGTACTGCTGTTTCAGATACGCCATCGCACCCTTGCGGACATGCGAAGCGATCTCTTTCATAATGTCGGTGCCTTCGCTCTCCTTCATGACACTCCTGAAGAAGTAATAGGCAAAACCGAGTGCAAGCAACGATGCTGCGGGAATAAACCAAAATAGACTTTCCATAAATATTAGATTTTAGATTGTTATATTATTCAGTGATTTTATTATAGAATGAAAGTAAATGTAAGATATACGTTGCAAAGATAAATATTTTTAGAAAAACTGAAAAAAAGAAAAAAATTGAGAAGCGGCAGAGGGGGAAGCAATGGATTGGTAGCAAGCCTGTAGAACACACCCCGTTCCGGTCGCATAAAAGCGATACAAGGGAGAGGGGGTAGAGGTTTCAAGAGATTCGTTTGTAGAAAATTCCTCCATAAGTGTAGCCAAGTGATGTGCAACCGCGAGCGCAGGGTCAACAATCACCAAGCGACCCCTGCAAATCTTTTCGATGGCAGGAATCAAAAAGGGATAGTGGGTGCAACCCAAAACCAAATGGTCTGCTCCCGCTTCTATCATAGGTTCGATATATTTGCGCAATAGTTGTACGGTTTGGGGAGAGTTGAACTGTCCCTGCTCCACTAACTCCACGAGTCCATCTCCAACATATTCAATAACACGAACGTGAGAAGCGAAGCGTTGGGAGGTCTCCTGATAGAGACGTCCCTGAAAAGTGCCACGTGTGGCTAAAATGCCCACCACGCCTGTCTTGGAATGGAGCGCCGCCGGTTTTACCGCAGGTTCTATCCCCACAAAGGGGGTGGAAAAACTTCTTCTCAGAACATCAATGGCGGCTGCGGTAGCGGTGTTGCACGCCACCACGATCACCCGACATCCTTCGTCAATCAGAAAACGTGATATCTTTTTTGCACGCTCAACCAACTCCTCTGCGGGACGGGATCCGTAGGGACAATAGGCGTTGTCCGAAAAATAGACGACCGACTGAAGCGGCAGGAGTTTGACTACCTCTCTCCACACCGTCAAACCTCCCAAACCAGAGTCGAATATCCCGATGGGAGCAGCAGACATACCGGAGAAAAATAACTATCTCTGATTTTGGTCGCCAATCATGGTAGGGGCAACCTTTTCTGCCGGTATCTTAAGCTCTTGCTTGACCTTTGGGAGCAAATCAATTGATTGATTTTCATCAATATATGGCATCCCTGCGGAGTTAAACACATAGATAAGTCCCAACTCTTTAGCCACTTTTTGAATCGCTTCGTTTGCTTTGCTATGTACAGGGGCAAAATAGATATTCTGCATTTGCGCCACATCTTCCTGCGCTCTCTGTTGGAACTCCTCTATCCTCTGCCCAATCTCGTTGAGTTCTCTCTGCTTGGTTTCCAATATTGCCGCACTCCATGTAGCGTATCGCTGCTGGTACTCTGTATACTTATTCCGTTGTTCCGTCTGCATCTCCACAAAAGTCTCTTCCAATTCGGCAACAAAACTTTGAAGTTTAATCCACGCGGAATCGCGCTCGGGCATCAAATTAACCACCTCCTCAATGTTTATGTGACCGAATTTTAACGTTTGAGCCTGAGCAGAGACACCAAAGCAGACACAGAGAAGGGCAAAAAGTGTTACATATTTTTTCATAAATACGATATTAAATAGTTTGCAAATGTATAAATTAATTTCTTATTCCTAATTTCTCCAACACACGGTTGCTTAGGTCGTAGGAGGGGTGGGTAAAGATAAAACCGGGAGCGGCGGCTATGTCAAAAATAAGTGCATATCCTCCCTCCTGAGCAAGGGCATCAATAGCGCGTTGCACCTTATCTTTAACGGGCGTAATCAGCGACTCAGATCTCTTGGTAACCGTCCCGTCCTGTCCAAAATACGATTTTTGTAACTCTTTTACTGCCTGTTCTTTATTAATAATTTCCTGTTCTCGCACCTGTCGCTGTGCATCGCTCAAGCGTCCTTTTTCGGATTGATAGGTACGAAAAAGCAGGTCAACTTTTTGTATCTCCGCCTCAATAGTCGCCTGATATTGGTTGCTCAACTGTTCAATCTGTTTCTGAGCAGCAGCATATTCAGGCATCTTTTCTAAAATGTACTCTGTGTCCACGTAGGCAAACTTCTGCGCCTGAACGGCGGTAAAGGTGCCGGTACAAACCGCCAAAAAAACAAACAATTTCCTCATTTTTACCTCCTTATATTTCAATTATGAATTACCGAACTTTGAATTTTAAACCCGAAACACTTAGAATTGCTGTCCTATCACAAAATGCATATTACTTCCTCCGCGCCCTCCCTGCACACGGTCGAATCCAAATCCCCAATCGATACCAAGCATACCCACAATGGGGATCATGATGCGTGCGCCCACTCCTGCCGAGCGTTTAATCGAAAATGGATTAAAATCGCGAATATCGCTCCAGCAATTTCCCCCCTCCAGAAAAGCCAACACAAATATGGTGGACTGTGGCTCCAAAATAACGGGAAAACGCAACTCCACAGTAAATTTATCGTAAACATTTCCGCTATAGGCGCCATTTTTGTATGGGGTTAACGACTGGTTTTTGTACCCTCTCAATCCAATTACCTCCGTGCCATAAGTATTGTAACCGGACATCCCGTCTCCCCCAACCGTAAAACCTTCAAAAGGAGAGTATCCAAGGTTGCGGTTATAGTATCCTAAATAGCCGAATTGAGCCTTTGCCATCAAAACCAAGTTTCTATTGCCACCAAACACTTCTTTTCCAAGTAGTGTGGAAAAAAATGATCCCTGAAATGTCCATTTGTGGTACTCAATCCATTTATACCGCTCCTGAGAAGTCATGGAGGCGTAGTCAATATCTTTATTGCGAAAAAGAGAGTATGGAGGCGTAATTTGTAAGCCCAGCAGAAGGTCAGCGCCTTGGGTCGGATAGATCATCTGGTCGGTAGAGGTTCTGCGTAAATTGACTTTCCAGCTAAAATTATTGGAATTCCCATCAGAGAAAATGAAGTAATATTGCCAATCCTGCAACCGGTAGCGTTGGATACTCAATTCATTGTAGAGGACAAAGTAGTTATCCGGCCATTTGAGACGTGTCCCCAAACCGGCGGCAAAACCATATATCTCCATGAACTGGTCGTTATTTAAGTACCACATATAGGAGCTGGTTTGACGTGTAAAGTAGGTGGACAGGCTCAACGAAGTGGGTTTTTTGCCTAATAGCCAAGGCTCAATAAAACTGGCAGAGAGGGCGGTATAATAGGTTCCACTCGTTTGAAAACGCAACGAGAGCGTTTGTCCATCTCCCAACGGCACCGGCTTCCAAGCCTTTTTCTCAAAAAGCCTTCGGGTAGAGAAGTTGTTGAAACTTACGCCCAAAGTGCCCACAAAGGTATTTCCGCCCCATCCTCCGGACATTTCAAATGTTGAACTTGCCTTCTCTTCCAAGTTAAAGCCCATATCAACCGTATTATCTCTCTGATTAGGCAGATGCTGTAATCCGGACATCACCTTTTCCTCATTAAAGAGTCCTATAGACATCAACTCGCGCATGGAGCGCTCAATTTCGGAATAGGAGTAGGGGTAACCCGGGCGAACAAAGAGTTGTCGCCTGATGACCTGCTCATTTGTCAAGGTGTTCCCATTGATAACTATATTGTTAAACGTAGCGGGCTTCCCTTCAAAGATTCGAATCTCCACATCTATGGAGTCCTGCTCTATATTGTGCTCTACATGCATCACCTGACAAAAAACATAACCGGCGTCCCTATAGTGAGTTTGCACATTCCCCTTGGGGTCGCTGTACAGACGGTTTTCCATAGTTACCACGTCAAAGACGTCCCCCTTTTCAATCATCAACACACGATTTAATGCTTCTGTGGGAAAGATGGAATTCCCTGTCCATGTTATATTCCTGAAGTAATACTTCTTCCCTTCTTCAATTTGAATATCAATGGCAAGGCGTTTGTCATTCAAATAGTAGATGGTGTCTTTTACAATCCGCGCGTCAAAATACCCCTTCTCCTGAAACTTTTTAATAAGCAACTGCTTATCCTCCGGATACTCCTTCTCTTTAAATTTCTTACTTGATAACAAATTGAGAATATGTTTGTCCTTGGTATTTTTCATGGCAAAACGCAGTTTTTGCGCCTTCACATTCTCGTTTCCAATAAAGTTGATGTTCTGTATTTTGACTTTATTGCCCCTGTTTACATTAAAATAGACCTTTACGGCATTGGAGATAAGCGTATCCGCAATTTGGGAAGTGGTTACCTGCACATTCAGAAAACCCTTCTCCATATAGTAACGCTTAATGATGTCGATGGATGATTTTACGATGGGTTCCGACAACTGAATGGTTCTCCTCAGCTTCAAACGCTCATCCAAATCGGAGCGCTCTCCCTTTTTGACCCCGGTATAGTCCCACAGGGAGACGCGCGCACGCTCTGTCAGTTGAATGCTCAAATATACCGAATCCCTTCTCAAGGAGTCTATCCTGGGTTCAACATTGGAGAAAAATCGCTGCATCATGAGTCGTTTCACAATCGAGGAAAACTCATCCCCCGGAATGGTTACTTCATCTCCTATCGCCAGCCCAATCATAGAGAGAATCTGTTCCTTGGTAACGAGTTGAATGCCCTTTACATCCACATCTGCCAAAATATACTTCTGGGGATTATTGTAATCGACAACAACGTTGGTTTGAGTGGTAATTTCCTGAGCACTACTGATTATGGGAAAAAAGATCCCCAACATCAGGACAAAAGAAAAGAGTATTCGACTATTTATTCCCATCTACAAGCTCGTCTATGAAGCCGCAAAGGTAGTGTAATATTTAGTACCATCACACGGCTATTGATTATTTTTACATTGATCGCCTGTCTTTCCAAAGCGCCTCTCACGACGTGCATATTCTTGTAATGCATTCATGAAGTCTTCTTTACGAAACTCAGGCCAGAGTGTTTGGGTAAAGAAAAACTCGGTGTATGCCAACTGCCACAACATAAAGTTGCTTATCCGCTCCTCTCCGGAAGTTCTGATAAGCAGGTCGGGATGAGGAATGCCCGCAGTGGAGAGGTAGTGTTCAAAAAGAGTTGCATCTAACGGAAGTGCAGGCGCTCTTCCTGCTATGCGGTCTGCTACATAACCCTCTATCGCCTGTAAAATATCCCAAGTACCGCTGTAGCTTAACGCCAAAATTACGGTTAGCCCCGAACAACCCTCCGTTTCCTTGATGGAGCGCTCAAGGCATCCACGTACATGAGGCGGCAAGTGGTCCAACGCCCCTATGGAGCGCAACCGCACATTGTTCTTTACCAAACTCGAAGTCTCCTCATGCACCGCTTGAACCAACAACTCCATCAACCCATCTACTTCTGCCTTGGGTCTGCTCCAGTTTTCCGAAGAGAAAGCAAAGAGGGAGAGATACTCAATTCCTACGTCTATAGCAACTTGTACCGCCGCTTGTACCGACTCGGCACCAGCCTTGTGCCCAACAAGGCGCTCTTTGCCCTGCATTTGCGCCCAACGGCCATTGCCGTCCATGATGATTGAAACGTGTCGGGGGATTGTCATAGCAAAGACCCCTCCATCAATTTACGTGCCAGAAAATAGCCCCTCCTACTCATTTCGCTTATCAAACCCCCATAGAAGTTTTTCATGCAGCGCAGAGATAAAGTGCTGCCTTTGCAGAGAGACATATCGAAGCACAAACGGCGCCCTCCCTATCTTTATCTCCGAACCACAAGGAATGGAGACGGCTCGATTGTCCAAGGTGAGAAGCATCTCCTCCGCCCTTCCCTGTGCAACCACGGCGAGCCATTCGCTATTGGGAATCACAATGGGACGCACATTAAGGTTGTGCGGAGCAATAGGGGCAACCACAAGCACATCGGCGGAGGGAAATACAACAGGTCCTCCTACGCTCAACGAATAGGCGGTAGATCCGGTGGCGGTGGCTACAATCAAACCATCCGCCCAAAAGGCAGGAAGTTCACCCGCTTGCAAACGAATCCCAATAGAAATCATTCCGGGGCTTTTTCGCTGCAAAGCACATTCATTTAATGCGTATGGATAAAAATCTTCAGGTAGCGCAGGAGAAGATACCTCAATGACCGAGCGCTCCTCAATGCAATAATCTCCATGAATAAGACGGTCTAAACAACTATCATACGGTTCCGAACCTACTCCCGCCAGAAAACCGAGACGTCCAAAGTTGATTCCCATCACCGGAACAGGGCGCTCTTTGATCAAGAGGAGTGATGCCAAAAAATTGCCATCACCCCCCAAATTCAACAACAGGGCGCACTCCTGAGGAAGACCCGTTTGCATAGTGAAACAATCTGAAGAACGTAATGAGCCGGGAATTTGCTCCATTAAAAAGCGATAAAACGGTTCAAACCAGACAAGTGAAACACCGCGACATTCCAAATAGTCGAGAATTTGAAAGAGCCGCGACATCCATTTTGTCTCAATAGACTTGCCAAAAATAGCAACCTGCATATAAATACCTCTGTAAATTTTTCCCGAAGATACTTCCTTTTATTCATTTATCGTCTATTTTTGCGCCCAATATAGTACAAATATGACACGACTCAGCGTTAACATCAACAAATTCGCCACTTTACGAAATGCGCGTGGTGGCAACCTCCCCAATATTCTTCAAGCGGCATCCGACTGTGAGCGCTTTGGGGCGCAAGGAATCACCGTTCACCCAAGACCCGACGAAAGGCACATTCGTTACCAAGACGCCCGCAACCTGAGATCAATTGTCTCCACGGAGTATAACATAGAGGGTAATCCGGTGGATTCTTTTATGGCTTTGGTGGCAGAGGTGATACCACATCAGGTAACATTAGTTCCTGATGCTCACGATGTAATCACCTCAAATGCGGGGTGGGATACAAAGAAAAACTTCTCTTTTCTAACGCAAACAGTCGCATTTTTCCGGAGTATGGGTATTCGTTGTTCCCTCTTTGTGGACCCCATTCCCGATATGATACACTACGCCGCAGACAGCGGTGCAGACAGAATCGAACTCTACACCGAAGACTATGCGCACCTGTTCCCAATAGATAGGGAACGAGCTGTCGAGCCATATATTCAAGCAGCCGAAACAGCCCTCCAACTTGGATTGGGCATCAATGCAGGACATGACCTCAACTTAGAAAATGTGGGCTACTTTGTGCGCACCGTACCGGGCATTCTTGAGGTCTCCATTGGGCATGCCCTCATCTGTGAAGCCATTTGGTTAGGATTAGAGAATACCATTCGGTTGTACTTGCGCGAACTGGCAACTCAGGGTTTATAAAATTTTTACTACCTTTGCACGATTTCAATTTTCAATTTTCAATTTTCAATTTTATATGAAACGAATCTTACTCATTGCCAATATTGTACTGGCAGCAGCGGTTGTGGCACTCTATGTGCTCTTCTTTACAAACCAACCCAATAAAAACAACGACCAAATCTTTTCAGGAGCGGCTTCCGAACTCCCTTCCGGGGCTATTGTCTATCTTCAACTTGATACACTGCTCAATGGGCTTGACTTGTTTCATGCCTTGAGAACCGATTTTGAAGCAAAAGTAAAAGTAGTAAACGACGATCTAACCAAACAAGGGCGTGCTTGGGAACGGGATGCAGCAGATTTTACCGACAAAATACAAAAAGGTCTTCTTACGCGCTCTCAGGGAGAAACTATGCAGGCACAATTGGAAGCACGTCAGCGGGAACTCCAGCAGTATAGCCAGCAAAAAGAGATGGAATTAGCAGAAGAAGAGCAAGTTATGCTAAATAACGTAATCAATGAAATCCAGACCTACTTGATCATATACAACCAAGAGCACAACTTTTCCCTCATCTTTACCACCAGTGGCGCCCCCGGCACCATCGTCAATGGCGACCCCTCTTTGAACATTACAAAGGATGTAATGACTGGACTTAATAGCAAATACGCTTCGCAGCGCAACGCAAGAAGGTAACAATATGGACGCCTTGGCTCATACCCATTTCGTATTTCCACAACTCACCCAGAGATACGAAGGGAAGGTTCGCGATGTCTATACCATTGCAGACAAGTTTTTGGTAATGATCGCCACCGACCGTATCTCTGCATTTGATGCGGTGCTTCCCAAAGGGATTCCCTATAAAGGACAAGTGCTCAATCAAATTGCTTCACGATTTCTCGACCTTACCTCAGATATTGTACCCAACTGGAAAATCGCCTCTCCCGATCCGGTGGTTACGGTAGGGCATAAGTGCACACCGTTCCCCGTTGAAATGATCGTTCGCGGTTATCTGTGCGGAAGTGCGTGGCGTAGCGTTCAGGCGGGCGCACGTACCATTTGCGGCGTTCCTATTCCAGACCGTATGCGCGAGAATCAACCTTTTGAAAATCCAATTATTACTCCCACGACCAAAGCAGAACAAGGCGCACATGACCAAGATATATCAAAAGAGGATATCCTTAGCAGGGACCTAATCTCCAAGGAGGACTACGCCCTGTTGGAGCAATACTCCCTTGCCCTCTTCCAACGAGGATCGGAAATGGCTGCCGAACGAGGGTTGATCTTAGTAGATACCAAATACGAATTTGGGAAAAAAGAGGGGAAAATCTATCTCATTGACGAAATCCACACCCCCGACTCCTCTCGCTACTTCTACCGCAAAGGGTATCAAGAGCGCTTTGAGGCAGGTGAAGCCCAGCGCCAACTCTCCAAGGAATTTGTGCGCGAATGGCTCATGGAAAATAATTTCCGCGGACAACCCAACGAAGCGATTCCCGAAATGACACCCTCCATTGTTCAATCAATATCTGAACGTTATATCGAGTTGTACGAACACATCACCGGTACAAAGTTTGAAAAAGCGCCCTATAACGAGACCCTCGTAGAGCGCATTGAGCACAATGTACTCAACATGCTTGCTCGACTGCTCTGATCTTGTTTCATACACCGCTTGTATATGCACAAAAAATATATCGTCGTCTCTCTTTTTCTGCTCTGCTTCCTCTTCTTGGAAGCTCAGGTTACCCGTTACTTGGAACATCGGGTGCGCTGGATGGAGAACATCTACACCATCTCGAAAAAGTATAACATCGACCCCAACGCCGTGTTGGAGTATAACCGCATCGCTCCAAATGAGATACGCAGAGGAATCATATTGCGTATTCCCGTAGGTCCTGTCGAGGGCGGCGAAGCCAATCTTGCCGACACCTTAGATTTGGCTGAATCACTTCAACCCGTTCCCGATTATCTTTTAGAATGTCTCGAATACCGCCCTTCTCCTGCGACCGAGCACCGCGTGTCCCTCATTCTTCCCTTTGAACTATCCAAACCGCAACCAAACAGTGAATTTCTTGAGTTTTGCGAAGGCTTCCTTTTGGCGGTAGCCGACCTTAAAGAGGAAGGGATGGGACTTCGCCTCTCTCTCTACGACTCAAACAACTACCCTCATCTGTCCACTTTCGTACAGAGCGGAGCGCTCCTTGATGAAGAACTTGTTATTGGTCCTGTTTATGCCGGCGACCTCTTTGAGGTGGTAAACTACACCTACGGACAAAACATCAAAGTCGTCTCTCCCCTTGACCCCCAAACGGAACCTGCCGCCCACGCAAATCCAAACTTTTTTCAAGTCAACACCTCTCCCTATTGGCAACAAGTCAATCTGATTCAATGTCTTCAGAAAAATAGTGGTATGGTGTGGTTGTTTTACGAGGAGGATGGTGCAGATCAGGAGTTGGTAAATATGACCAAAGAGATTCTTCGCAACAATCAAATTGTGTATCAAGAGTTCATCCACAAAGTAGAAAAAAACAGGGACATTACGGGCGAATTGGCACTTCGTCTCGTCCAAAATCAAAATAATCAAGTTATTGTGGTTTCTTCCGATGAACCTTTTGTTGCCGATATTCTCCGAAGTCTCTCTTTGGTACAGTCGCGGCGCCATTGTCCCATTACACTCTACGGAAATGCCAAATGGCGCTCTTTCGATAGTGTGAACTATGAATACTACCACAGTATGAACCTGCACCTGTCTGTTTCAAATTATATTGATTACCAACGTTCAGACGTAAAACATTTCTTAGCTCGGTACCGTGCACTTTACCACGCCGAGCCCTCTCCATTCGCCTATCAGGGCTACGATGTGGGTATCTTTTTTCTGCGTGCACTCCACACAAGAGGCGTCCATTTTGACTATTGCTTGGAACAGGGGGTAATCCCCGCACAACCTCTGCAATCAAACTTTCACTTTCAAAGGATGGGACCGGACGGAGGCTTTATCAATACCGACTCCCGTATTATTAAGTTTTTGCCGGATTATCGGATAGATATCTTGCACTGAGAGATGCCTTGATTTTTGTCCCGGCTACCTGAGGTTACAAAAATTTACCTATTTTTGTCGATCAGTAATGATTTTTTATATGAGAAAAACACTCTTCCTCTTTCTACTCCTGACAACCGCTCTCTTGTCGGCTATGGGTCAGGAGGGTAATATCAAATTCACCGAATACGATTTGCCCAACGGATTGCGCGTTATTTTGCATCAAGATCGTTCAACGCCCAATGTGGTTGTGTCGTTGATGTACCACGTAGGTTCCAAGAATGAAGATCCTGAGCGCACGGGATTCGCACACCTCTTTGAACACTTGATGTTTGAAGGTTCCAAACATATCGACAGGGGTGAATACAT
>Ga0082212_10006541_pt1 | contig 15631 bp, 11 predicted proteins | sample TergutNt197P3_FD_71548 | JGI IMG/M metagenome (GOLD analysis project Ga0082212, IMG submission 71548) | Neocapritermes taracua P3 segment gut microbial communities from Petit-Saut dam, French Guiana - Nt197 P3 | ecosystem: Host-associated > Arthropoda: Insects > Digestive system > Gut ...
CTCTTCAACTCACCATTTTCCCATTGGAAGATCCTCTTTTAGTACAACTTAGAGATGACTTGATTAAAGTCAACCTCAACTCCATTTCGCCTTTGGAAGCCTTTGATTTGCTCCGCGAATTAAAAAAACGGGTGGGGGTATAGAAATCTGCCCAAAGATGATTACCTTGCGCACTCATTTACTCAGATGAAAAAAATTACACACGCACCTGTCATTTTTGTCAAACTCTTGGGGGAGAGTTTTGGTTTTGCCATGAGTTCTGTTCGGGGCGACAAAACCCGCGCTTTTCTCTCACTCTTAGGCGTTACCATCGGTATTTTTTTAATTGTGGCCGTATTCACTGCCATTGAGTCGTTAGAGGGGAACATTCAGCGAAGCTTCTCCGCCATGGGATCCGACATTGTATATATCCAACAATCTCCCTGGGCGCTGGAAGAAGGAGAAACAGAGTACAAGTGGTGGGAGTATCGGGAACGGCCGGGGAACACCTATCAGGAGTTCCTGACCTTACAACATCAAGCCACATTAGCGGAGGCGGTTGCCCTTTCGCTCGGCTTCAGCAAAGAGATTAAATATGGGCGCAACTCCATTTCAAACGCACAAATTCAGGGTATTACTGCCGATTGGTCAACTGTTTTTCCGGTAACTATGGGCGCAGGGCGTTACTTTTCCCAGATGGAAGCCAATGGATCTAACCCTGTTGTAGTGCTTGGATACAACATTGCAGAGGAGTTATTTAAGGGAGAGGACCCTATAGGAAAAGTGGTTAAGATAGATGGTTACAACACACGAGTCCTTGGCGTTCTCGAAGAGGAGGGGCTTGGCGGAATCTCTTTTACAGAATCGGATCAGGCAGTCTATATTCCCTTCCAATACGCCTGTACCATAGTTGATCCACGAATCATGGGCCCCACCATTGCCGTAAAGATGAAGCCTCAAGCCGATAAGGAAAACTTTTTGGGTGAGATCAAAACAATCTTTAGAAATGCACGAAGATTGAAGCCAACACAAAAAGACAACTTCAGCATCAACGAGGTGAGCATCATTCAAGACATTGCCAATCAAATATTTGGCACCATTGCTGTGGTGGGTTGGATCATTGGGGGCTTCTCTATCCTCATTGGAGGTTTTGGGGTGGCAAACATCATGTTTGTGTCGGTAAAGGAGCGTACCGGCATTATTGGGATTCAAAAAGCGCTTGGCGCAAAGAACTACTTTATATTGACTCAATTTCTTTTTGAAGCAGCGTTATTAGCCATCATGGGTGGCATTGCGGGCATCTTAATTGTGTATGGGGGGATTCAATTTGTCGGGTATATGTACGACTTTCATATGACCCTCACAGGGAGCAATGTCCTTCGCGGGATTTTGGTTTCGTCGGGTATCGGGTTGCTCGCGGGGGTTATTCCGGCATATGTGGCGGCGCATTTGAATCCTGTGGAGGCAATCAATTCAAAATAACGGAGGCCACTTTATTCGTTAACTCTATAAACTGAGAGACGCTTAGTTGTTCGGGGCGGAGGGAAAGCAGTGGGTCATCGGGCAGAGAGGCGGCGCCCGTGGTCTGTTTGATGGAGTTGCGGATCGCCTTGCGGCGCTGGTTAAAGGTTGTTTTTATCACCTGTTTAAAGAGTGACTCGGAACAGGGAAGTTCAGTACGAAGGTTGCGCGTCAGGCGAATCACCGCAGATTGCACCTTAGGAGGCGGAGAAAAAAGATGTGCCGGAACACCAAACAGAATCTCAATATCGTACCATGCCTGCAACAACACGCTCAATATCCCATACGTTTTGGAGCCAGGAGGGGCAGCGATTCGTTCCGCTACCTCTTTTTGCAACATCCCAACTACCAAAGGAATAAGGTCGCGCTCTTCCAAAATCTTGAAAAAAATCTGGGACGAGATGTTGTAGGGAAAGTTTCCTATCACCGCAAAGGGTGAGGAAAAGAGCGCACGCAGGTCGAGCCTCAAAAAATCGGCCTCAATCAATCGGCCATTCAAACAGGGAAAATGGGCAAGCAGATAACCGATCGACTCTTTATCAATTTCCACCGCACGAAAGTCAATGTCAGGGCGCTTCAACAAAAACTGAGTCAGAACGCCTGTCCCGGGGCCTACCTCCACCACAGGCACATTTGAAATGCACAGCGCATCAACAATATCTTGCGCCACAGAGTGGTCTCTAAGGAAGTGCTGGCCTAACGCTTTTTTGGGACGGATATACATAACATTCATTTATTTACCTAAAGAAGCCATCGAAATTACGTTAATTCCATCTGCTCTTGTATAACTCATCCCCGTTCCTGTAATAATATTTAACGATGCAGGGATTGAACTTTTTGCATTGTCTATTATACTGTTGAATTTCAACAGATTTTGTGCGGATTCTTCAATCTGTCCCACTCCAAGTTTTATTTCAAAAGCCGCCCACTTTTTGTTGCCCTGTTGAACAATCGCGTCCACCTCCAAACCGGTAGAATCTCTATAATGAAAAACTTCGGCATCATTTGCCTGCGCATATATTTTTAAATCGTGATAAACCAACGATTCAAACAAAAATCCACAATATTTCAAATCGTGTAACAGCGTCTCTTTATTCAGTTTTAATGCGGCTATCGCCAACGATACATCGCAAAAGTGTCGTTTTGGAGAGCTCCGTAATGAATTGGCCGACCTTATGTGCGTATTGAATGCCTGCTGTTCTTCCAAAATCATCAAACGAGACAAAGTATCAATATAATCTGTCGTTGTAGGGCGAGATACATCACTGTCTTCTATTATTTTAATATCTTTTGCCAAAGTGGTATTGTCGGCCAAAGTAGAAATATTTCGAGCAACCGCTTTTATTAGGGACCTTACTTTTTGCGGATCTCGTTTGATACCCGACACCCTGCTCATATCTATATCTGCCAATAAATCAATATAACTTCTATTCAGCAACATAGATTCATCAAGAGAAGATTCTAATAAAGCAGGCCAACCTCCTTTGATCATTCTTTCAATAATCAATTCGATATCGATTCCATAGTCAAACACAGAAAACATCTCTCCCCTCAGCAACTGCGACAGGCTGATTGCTCCCGAAGAATAACCCATCTCTTGCCACGACATGGTTTGCATATCAACCACAGTAAATCTGCCTGCGCCACTATGCAACCTTATATCTTCGTCAGGATTTGCCGAGCCGGTTAAAATATATTGTCCTTTTTCTTCTCTTTCATCAACTTCGTGGCGTACATAGTTCCATAACTTTGGTTGTTCCTGCCATTCGTCAAGCAAGCGGGGCGTATTGCCCGCCAATAATCTCTTTGGATCAACACTCATGATTGCAGGTACCTGTTCGTCACGATCCACCTGTAAAATACTCTTTGCAAATTGTTTTGCCGTTTCGGTTTTCCCGCACGATTTTGGTCCCCTTATTAAAACAGCACCGGAAGCGTTTAACTTTTGCCCTATTTCTGATTCAACTATTCTTGATTTATAGTTCATCTTTTTTTTGCAAAAATACTATATTTATAATACTTTACAAATTACTTTACACTTTGACATGATTTTACTTTACACTTTGACATGATTTTACTTTACACTTTATTAAGGACACTTCTAACAGTACAGCGCGTCACTCTGAATTTGTTTCAGAATCCACTAATCACAAGCAGGTTGCGTGTTTGATCTGTAATAATGTCTATTGTCAGTCGATTTAACTGTGTTTTCCTCCTCTTTGCACGGCATAGTGGCGACTATGGTGCGGGAGGAGGGCGCGAAAAGCGGCGACAAGAGGGATGAAAGAATGAGATTCATAAATGTAAACAGTTTCTTAATAACGTCTGATAATTTTAAGTATTACCGGCAGATGATCGCTAATCCCGCCTTGATAACGCGGGCCTAAATAGGTTCGATAGGGCTTCCATCCCAAGTATTTTTCATCGGGAATGAGCAAAAAGGAGGCGGAAAAGATTCGGCAATGCTCGGCGGAGGTATAAACAGGCTCTTGGGGATTGAGCAAGTTCTCCGATACTATAAATTGGTCTATCAACTCCCAGCGGCCACGATACCGTATGGTGCCCAACTTGCGGCGGGCGAGCGAAAGGGAGAGATTGTACAGGATGGGTTGCACGGAAGGGGCAGAATAGCGGCGCAACGGCGCTCCGGAGGTGAATGTTTGAAGCGTTTTTGACAATGGCGTGTCATTAAAATCTCCCATAATGATGATGTTGGGGGCGGGATGATGGGCAACTATCGAATCAACGCTTGCGCGAAGCCGCGCCGCCGCCACCAACCGTCTGCCTGCGGACGCTTTGGCACCACCCACTTTGGATGGCCAGTGATTCACAAAAAGATGCAACGTATCCAACTGATCCAGCACCCCTTTTGCGTAGAGAATCTCGCGGGTATGTTGCGTAGTATCAGGCAGGCATACCGTTAGAAAACGTGTCAGCAACAAGCGAAAACGATCGGGACGGTAGAGCATGGCAACATTCATACCACGTACATCGGGTCCTTTATGGAACACCACTCGATATTGGGCGGGCGCCAATGGCGTTTGCCGCACCAATTGCTCCAAAGCAAAGCGACTCTCCACTTCGCACAGTCCAACGATCACAGGAAGTTCCTCCTCTCTCATGGCAATAATCGTCTTGGCCAAGACGTCTCTCTTGGCAATAAAGCGACTCCATGTCCAATGGTTGGCGCCTTGCGGAGTAAAGGCAGGGTCTTGTTGCAGAGAGTCGGGAAAAGGGTCAAAGAAATTCTCGACATTCCAGAATACGATCTGTGCTGTGCTAGTTTGGGCATGCCCGTGCGTGGCAAAGAGGAGGAGAAACAAAAACCGAACTATTCTCATATACATTATTGGTATTACCCGTGGTTACAGAGGCAAATGTGCGCGTTCTTTTCTTTATGGAGTGGCAATTCGTAAAAAGTTGTAGATTTGCAGCCTCATTTTAAAATTTAAAAATTTATGTCACTCCGGTGCGGCATTGTAGGTTTGCCAAACGTAGGAAAATCGACCTTGTTTAATTGCATCAGTTCCGGGAAGGCGCAGGCAGCCAACTTCCCCTTTTGCACCATAGAGCCCAACATAGGCGCCGTAACGGTGCCCGACAGCCGTTTGGAGGCGTTGGCTAAATTGGTTCATCCGCAACGCATTGTTCCCGCCACGGTAGAGATTGTAGATATTGCCGGTTTGGTAAAGGGGGCGAGCAAAGGAGAGGGACTTGGGAATCAATTTTTGGCCAACATTCGGGAAACAGACGCCATTATCCATATTTTGCGTTGCTTTGACGATCCCAATGTGGTGCACGTGGACGGGTCTGTGGATCCTGTTCGCGACAAAGAAATTATTGACGTTGAATTACAACTAAAAGATTTAGAGACCATTGAAAATCGCATTGGCAAAGTGCAAAAGCAGGCGGTGGTGGGAGGCGACAGGAATGCCAAAAGATTCCATGACATTTTGCTCCAATATAAACGTGCCCTCGAGCAGGGAAAATCGGCGAGAACCGTAACCCTTGAGAATATGGATGATCGCCGATTGGCCAAAGATCTCTTCCTCCTCACCGACAAACCTGTCCTTTATGTATGCAATGTGGACGAAGCATCTGCCAAGGGCGGAAACACCCACACAGAGGCGGTGAAAGAATCCATCAAGGAGGAAGACGCGCAACTGTTGATTGTTGCCGCCAAGATAGAGGCTGAGATTGCCGAATTAGAGAGTTACGCCGAGCGACAACTCTTTCTAAATGAAATGGGATTGGAACAATCAGGCGTGTCTCGTCTGATTCATGCCGCCTACTCTCTTCTCAACCTTGAAACCTTTCTCACCGCGGGGCCTCAGGAAGTACGCGCCTGGACCTTTCATAGAGGAACCAAAGCGCCTCAGGCCGCCGGTGTCATTCACACCGACTTTGAGCGTGGCTTCATTCGCGCCGAAGTAATCAAATTTGAAGACTACATCCAATACGGCTCAGAATCGGCCTGCCGAGATGCCGGAAAGATTGGAATAGAGGGCAAAGAGTACGTGGTACAGGACGGAGACGTGATCTACTTCCGCTTTAACGTTTAGAAACAGTTTCTTAGAAGAATTTTGCGCGATTATCCTCAACATTCGCCCCCTTTGAAAGGGCGTAGAGAGCCATCTGGTTCTGTTGGCTTGACATTTGGTATTGCTGGCGCTTGGCGTCATCTATCGAGAAAAATTCGCCTGTTTGACGCTCGTCCACTATAAAAGCATACGCGCCCATCATTCCTTCCACTGGCCCCGACAGAATACCCTCACGAGCGCCTGCAACAGCTCCAATTAATTTGGGTTCAAACTGTTGCATTCCAAAAGAGCCAAATGATAAACCTGTCTGTCTGCTCACGGTGGCACCTGCTAATTCCGCCAATTCTTCAATATCGGCTGCCTGAGCCATGAGCGGAATCAAATTTTGCGCCATCTTCTTCACCTCTTTCTCACGGCGAAGTTCGGCCTCAATCTCAAAACGTTTGGCGCTCAAAGGTGCAAACCCCTTATCTTGCACTGCGGTGAGGGTTACAACCACAAAATACTTATTATCAATAGATATGATAGGAGAAACCTCTCCAACTTTGGCGTCATACGCCCAACGGGAGATCTCGCGTGAATTGGGAATATTGGCCACGGTTTTGGCGCCTTCCAAAATTCCATAAGCGGGAAAAACGGGCCAAGAGTTCTCATTGGCGATTTGATTAAAGAGCGCACCCTTGTTGTTGCTTTTAACCGCTAATTCATTCGCCTGATTGTAAAAAAATTGGAAAGTCTCCTTTCCGGCAACTGCCGATCTTTCGTAAACGGCTATCTGTACTTTTTTTACCGGTTTTGTCCTTTGGGTCACTTTCAAGATATGAATCCCATATTGAGAGGAGACGCGAAAAGGGGTATTTAGAGGCGCTGTCAAACATGAATCAAGCACACCCCCGTACATCTGAGAGGTGATCCATCCCAATTCGCTCGGTCTCTCGGGAACACCGGGGGGAAGCAACGAAAATTGAGTAGCCAAGGCGTCAAAGTTTCCACCTCTCCTGATCACATCCACCAAACTGTCTGCACGCTCCATTTGCGTTGCGCCAATCAGAATGTGCTGAACAAACGCGGAGTCCGGCAGAGGCTTCACAGAGAGTAAACGGGCAGAGAAGAAAGTCTCGCCTTCGTTGGTAACAGGCAGTACGTCTGACAATCCCGCTTTAAAGGCAAAACTATCCAACACCGGAGAGATTGAAAAGAGTTCGCCTGCCTTATAATAGAAAGGATCAAAGGCTCTCTCTGAGTTACGCGCCAGAAACGCCCTTACGTTATCGGTGGTGCCAAACTCTTCGTAATAGCGCTCAAACTCCTTTTGGGTGCGATCAATATCGGCAAGAGAGGGAGAGATAGAGAACTGTACATAGTCAATATCCCTACCGGCAACTTGCTCAAATTGAGCCTTGTTTTTTTCATAATAATCTCTTATCTCCTGAGAAGAAACAGTAATAGAGGTATCGGAAGAGAAAGAGGCGAGTTTCACCATAAAACTGACGTCCGAAGTAGTGTTGTTTTCCTCTATGCTTCGTCGTAACTCAATGTTACTGAGAATATTGCTCTTTTCAAGAAGACTAAAATATTTGATATACATCTGCGCCTGAAAGATATTCGATTCCAAATATTCCCAGTAGCGAGCCGTCATCCCCGAAGGGTCAAAGCCCGTCATCTGCACAAATTCTATCAACTTGGAGCGGGAAAAAATCCCCGCCTCATCCAAAAAGATCGGCTCCTGCTGGAGTGCAATGGAGATCTCCCGTCCCTGTGTCAGGTCAAAAAGTTCCTCATTGCCTAAGGTAATCCCCGCTTTTCTGATGGCAGGGAAGATCACCAGCTCATCTAAAAGGTCCTGCCACGCCCGCTGTTGCACCATTTCGACACTCTGGTCGTCAAGGCTGGAGGATCCGCTGGTAATTTGATGAATGTTGGAATAGTAGTCAACTTTTTGAACATAGTTCTGATAGGAAATTGACTTCCTATTCATTCTTCCCACGTCGTACTTAGATGAAAACACAGACATTGCCGTTTGCAACGTGCTTGGATCTATGATAAAGGACAAAAGAGCAAGGCCAATGATTACCGAAATAAAGATGCCCATACCTCTGATCTTCTCAAGAACTGCCATTACGATAAGTTTTATATTGATAAATTAGGGCGCGAATATAGTAATTTTTTTGGGAATCCTACTTTTTTTCATCAAGTAACTTCACTTTCACCGTCTCTATTCGCGCCGGCGATGTAGAAACAATGCAAAATTCAAGGTTGCCAAAGACAAACACCTCCTGTTCATCCGGAATCGCTTCGTTCATAAAAATGATATATCCCGCCAACGTTTCATAGTCGTCCGATTCGGGAATATTCAATGGATAGGTTTTATTTAAATATCTGACTTCTAATCGAGCAGAGAAGAGAAATTCCCCCTCTGACAATTGTTTTTCCACAGGGGCGTCTTTGTCCGATTCATCTCGGATCTCTCCAAAGATCTCCTCAATAACATCCTCCAGCGTAACCATGCCCGAAGTGCCTTCAAATTCATCGGTGACAATGGCCAACGACTCTTTGTGCTTGATCATCGCCGCCAAAAGTTTTTGAGCTCTAAATTCTTCGGGAACAAAGCGTAAGGGGCGCAATACCTCCCGTATGTTCTTTTTTCTTTCAAAGAGATCTTTGGAGTGAACATAACCTACAATATGATCAATCGAATCTTTAAAAACAGGAATCCTCGAAAAACCTGTTTTTACAAAGAGTTGAAGTAAATCATCAAAAGAGTCGTTCAAGTCAATTACTTTCATCTCATTCCGTGGAACCATACACTCCCGCACCGTCACCTCTGAAAAGTCAAGTGCGTTTTGAAAAATGTCCATATCCCGCTCGTGTTCATCGTCCTCTTCCTGCATATTTTCCACCACATCAGAGAGCGCAATCAAGTCGGTCTTGTTAAAACGGAGATGCTCCCCCTGTCGCGAAATCTTCAGGCCAAACATCAGCAAAAACAATCGGGAGAGAAAGTTTATGCACTTTGTAACGGGATAAAGAACCACATAGAAGAGCGATATGAGCCACGTAAAACGCATCAGTACACCATTGGGATTGATCCGACAGAGCGTCTTGGGAAGAAATTCAGCCGTAATCAATACAATGAATGTAGAAATCAGAATATTGATTACCAAAGCCCATGTCCTTGACACCATCACTATTTCAGCAAGAATGGGATCAAAAAAAGCAGCAAAAGAGATTCCGTACAGTACTAAGGCTACATTATTTCCCATCAACAAGGTGGATAATAACTCCCCCGGCCTCTCAAAAAAGCGGCTGATTATCTTGGCATAATATTTCCCCTGCTTTCTGTCGAGTTCAACTTTTAATTTATTGCTTGACAAAAAGGCAATCTCCATGCCGGAAAAGAGAGCGGAGAAGAGGAGCGCTATGAGGGTTAGGATAAGCAGGATGGAGATAATTTACACGATTATTGGATGGATAGATGTGGAAATATCGATGGCGACATGGGAGACGGAGGCGGCGAGGCGAGGGTATCGCGCACAATCACCCCGTAGCTGTCAAACGGACGCAAAATCGTTACGTCATACGCTTTTTCGTCAGACTCCATGCCATAGCCCTGCATTAAGCCTTGCGGCGAAAACATCTTCACGTGGGCATGGGTATAGATTCGTTTGCTGGCTCTATCCCAGTAGAGGGTATCGGTTTCCAACCGCTCTTTCTTTATATGATTGATAATCACCACATCGTTATACACTTCCCAACGTTCCTGTTCGCTATTTGTGTGGTGGATTGCCACTTGAGCGGTAATCTGCGTCTCCCTCTCCCCTTCGGGAGTAAAGGTTTCCACTTTGATACCATTGGGAAAGATTCGATAGGGATCGGGCAAAAGGGAGTAGTTCTCCATCAAAGGCGCCTCCACACTCAAATATACCCTCCCAAACTTAGCCTCAATCATCTCCATTTTGCGCACTGTTTGGGTAGAAAGGCTATCCACCGCGCTCAGTGCATCCACTTTTTCAATCGACTCTTTGCAGGAAAAGGCAACAATAGCGCCCAAAAAAGAGAGCGCTATTGTAAAGAGTTTATTTGCTACGCCAAAGAGTTGTCGCATAAAACTTTTATTTTCTTGTTCTTACCGTAGTTGTTTCGCGCAATCCGCTACATGTCACTGAATATTCGGCGCCATCCATCAGGTCGTACATAAACGCCTCTTCCTGTAAAGGAAAATATTGACGATATTGCGCCATCATCCTGTCGGCTTCTTCGGCACAGGAGGGATCGGCTGCTTTTGCCCTTGCAAGGTAATCCACAGCCACCCAAAAAGGAGCGCGTTTTTCTATATCATCCTCTCCGCACTTTTGCGCCGCCCAAACAGAAGCCATAAGCATGTACGCCTTGCCTCTCATGGAAGAAGAGGCCTCCATGGCAGCCCTTGCAGAGGCAACCGCTCTTGTTGGACTGTTTAAATATCTAAAATAGAGCATTGCTTCCTCAATTTGGTAACTACCCTTCTCTTCTGACGTAACTTCGGAGCTGTTGATTGCCTCCTGAAGAGATCTGAGCGCGTCATTATATTCACCCTTACCATAATGGAGCCGATAGAGATAGAATGCGGTTTTATAAGAGGGACTCAACTTATTGAGGGCGGTCACCGACTTCATAAAGAGGTCTGAGGTGATACAATCGGAATTTCCAAGGAGTGCAACCATCTTGGTCACTAAATCCAGATCCTCAGGAGCAGCCTCAAAACGAGGGGCAAAGAGCAAAATCAGGTTGTCGCAAGTGGCAACTCCGCTCCCAATGAGCATGTCTTCCACAATCTGTTTGTTGTTCTTAATCTCGGCATCGTTTGGTTTTGCTTTTTCCTGAGTTTCCAGAACAGACATCAGTTTGGAATAACTGTCCATTACCTCTTCGGCAGAGCGTTTCTTCTCTCCATACAAACTTACCACCAAGCCCATATAAACAGACAACATCTCAGAGGGGATATTCTCTCCCGTTAAACTCAGCAACTTCTCTATTTCAGCCAATCGCGCCTCTTTAGCGTCCGGCCAAAAGATACCCATCTCCGAAATCTTATTTTGCAACGCGCCAATTCTGTTAGCAGGATAGTTCTCCACCCTGATATCGTACATAAGCATCAGGGAATCAATCAACCCCGCTTGTTGTTGGGCGGTTATCCCGCTCTGCCGCATCAACACTTCCTTAATGATGCGTTGCCCGTCTGAATACAAGTATTGACTGGCGGTTGTCGGACAAAGCGCCAAAGCAGTTCGCCACGATGGCACGGCAGATTCAAGGTCTCCCGAAAGCACATACGATCTATAAAACGACAACCGTTGTTTACACTCCGTACTGTCGGGTCCAGTTCCAAACTTCCCCGGTTGTGCTGATAAAGAAACGCTTACAAATAAAAAAGCGCCTAAGAAAATCCCAAAAACAACTATTTTCTTCATAGTTAAAAAAATTACAGATTATATTTATTCATATTTTATCTTTCTAAACCAAATATCATAGAGGCTAAAACTGAGTTGAAACATCACATAACGCTCTCGTATCAGTTGATCCTGCAAGGTGCCGCGTTGACCCACGTCAATCCCAAAGTTCAACATATTGGAGAGCCGTGTAAAAGGAACGGAGACCCCAAAGGTAATCCCTTTGCTATTCACCTGATTTTCGTTCAATTTCAGATAAGAGTTTTCGTAATAGACCCCTCCCCTGTAGGTCCAGCGCCTGAAGACGTAGCGGACATCAAAGAGATCGGGGGTGAGTTCAAATCCCAACCTGTATGCCGTTTTCACCGAAGGAGCAAAGTTAATGCCGGGGGTGGATGTAAAGTCAGTGTGGCTCCAATCTTGATAGCTGAAATCAAAGCCCACCATCCATCTGTTTAGATTTGCCTCTTCAAAATATTTCCTGCTCAATGACAAACCAGCTGCGTACTCTGCCGGCATGGCAATTTGCGCCCCCAATTGAACCGAATGATGGATGGTATCGACTACTGAGGTGGCTATTTGCGTTCGGTCTCCCTTGAGCGTGGCGGGTAAAAGGACTGTTGCTCCTGCATTGATAAAAAACCTGTTCTTGAGGTTTTCTTCATACTGCAAACCCACCTTACCGGCAAAGGCGCTCATCACCGTTGCTGTGCTGGTGTTGAGGGTACTATATGCTTCAGCATAGTTAAATTGCACGTTGTTGCTCCGAGAGATGGTGCCAAAATAGTAGAAACCCTCTACCCCCACAGAGAAGTTTTTGGAGATTGAAAGCGCCCCTCCAAGAAAGAGTTGATTCATACTCCCCTCTCCGTAGTGTTGATACGCCACATCTCCTAACTCGCTGATCAGTTCGGGACGCAACTCCTTCTCCTCAAACCTGTAACCCACATGGCTGTAGGGAGAAAATCCAACCACCGCCGCTGACTTTTTATAGAGGGGAAAGGCAAATACAATATGATTCATGTTCATAGAGTTAAACGCCGATCGGGTTTGGTTGGAAGAGTGATACAGGTTTTGCGCCTCCGCCCCAAAATCGAGCATGAAGGCAAGGGTATCGTGTGCAGAGATGGCGGCGGGGTTGAGGTAGTTGATATATCGATGATCGCGTAGCGACACTCCAATTCCGCCCATCGTCCTGTTGAAGGTGGTTCCCTGACGAACAAATTCACCCAACCCAAACATCGAGTAGGGAGTCATTGTTCCAATCGCATCCGATATTTGAGCCTGAGCCGCACCCGTGTAGAGGAACATTGCAATGATCAATATATAATAAACCCATTTACGTTGCATAACTTTGCGCAATCACAGAGAGACCTGTAAAAATTAAATTGCAATCGACAAATATCGGGATTTTTAACTGTTTTGCAAAAAAAATTGCATCACCTCCGGTAAGAATAATTTTTCTATTCTGATTTTTAGCAATATACCCCTCTATTTCGTGCACAATTCCCCGAACCACACCCGCAGTAATATTCCCTCTTGTATCCGTTCCGTAGCAAGGGACATCCTCATCCTCTTCCATTTCAATCAGGGGCAGGCCCTGAGTAAAGTGGTGCAACGCCCTAAAACGCATATTCATCCCCAACGAAATGTTGCCCCCCACAAACTCCCGCTCCTTGCTGATGTAGTCAAAGGTGATGGCGGTTCCAAAATCTATCACCAGCAAATCTTTGTTGGGGTAGCGCGTAACTGCACCCACCGCAGCGGCAAGACGATCCGCCCCAAGGCGATCGGACGTTTGGTAATTGATGCGTAGCGCAGTTGGGGTATCTCCGTCCACCACCACCACTTTGCGGGCACGGCCTTCCAAAAAAGAGATCAAATGTACATCGCGCCTCTGCACCGAGCTAAAGACAATCACATCAAAGAGAGTATCCTGCATCACCTCGCGCAGGAACGCGAGGGGGTTGTCTCCGTTGCTGTTCAATACCTTGCCAATCTCCATTCCGTTGGCACAGGCCACTTTGCACCGTGTATTGCCCAAGTCTATCAAGAGGTGACTGTTGGGATGTTCAAGAGGGGGAGGATGGGTCATGGGGTTGCATTTTTAACATGATGGAATACGCTTTTGCCACGCTATCCACACCGGGGATGGTGACAAAAAGTTTGCTGTTTTGTTCTTTTACCTGAAAATTCGGCTGCTTTTGTATATGTTGTAACATTTTGGCAAATAGTGAAGAACGATAATATGGCGACAACTGGTTAAAGATAAAATATACAATCATCATGCCGTTTTTAAGAACAATCTTCTCAAACCCCAATGAGACGGCCAATCGCCGCAGCCGTACCACGTATCCCAACTGGTCTGCTTCGTAGGGGATGGGGCCGTATCGGTCCCTGAGTTCTGCAAAGAAGCGTTGGAGTTGATCCTCGTTTACTATATGGTCTAACTCTTTGTACAGACGAATCTTTTCGGAAGATTGGGAGACGTAGGAGTCGGGAATCAGAAGTTCAAGATCGGTTTCTAAGGAGGGATTAATATCGTGGGTTGAATGTACAGGAAGGAGGCCATTTGCAGGCTGGGGCCCCATTTCACGATTGGGAAGATGGGCGCCGACGTCAAGAGCGGACTGTTCGTCCTGAATTTCGCGGAACGCTTCGGAGAGGACGCGCTGGTACGTCTCAAAGCCCATTTCTGCCATAAAGCCGCTCTGTTCGCTGCCAAGGAGATTTCCGGAGCCTCTGATGTCCAAATCCTGCATGGCAATATTGAAACCGCTGCCCAAGTCGGAGAACGCTTCAATGGCGCGGAGGCGACGACGCGCCTCATCGGTGAGCGACACGCTCGGCGGAACGAGCAGGTAACAGAAAGCACGGCGGTTGGAACGCCCCACCCGCCCCCTGAGTTGGTGCAGATCGCTTAACCCAAAGTTCTGCGCCTGATTGATAATGATGGTATTGGCATTAGGGATGTCAATCCCGTTCTCCACAATGGTGGTGCTCACCAACAAGTCGTAATCGCCGTGCATAAAGTCAAGAATCACGCGCTCCAACGCTTTTGATTCCATTTGACCGTGTCCCACGCAGGTGCGGATATTGGGACAAATCCGCCGAATCATCTCCTCCACCGAATAGATATCCTCTACCCTGTTGTGGAGAAAAAAGATTTGTCCGTTTCGCTCCGCCTCGTAATTGATGGCGTCTCGTATGAGATCTTCGTTAAATAACTGAATTTCAGTATGTATAGGAATACGGTTGGGAGGTGGCGTTTGGATAATAGACAGGTCGCGGGCGCCCATGAGCGAGAACTGGAGGGTACGCGGGATGGGCGTTGCCGTAAGGGTGAGCGTATCCACATTCTGTTTGATTTGGCGTAATTTCTCTTTGGCCGCCACCCCAAACTTTTGCTCTTCGTCAATGATCAACAGTCCCAAATCTTTAAATTTGATCTCCTTATTCAACAATTTATGCGTTCCTATGATGATCTCAATCTTTCCCGATTCCAACTGTTCCAAAATCTCTTTAATCTCTGCAGCAGAGCGCAGCCTGCAAATAAAATTTGTATGTACCGGAAACGCACTCAATCGCTCCCTAAAGGTGTTGTAGTGTTGCAGCGCCAAAATGGTGGTTGGCGCCAGCACCGCCACCTGTTTGCCCCCTGCCGCCGCCTTAAATGCCGCCCGAATCGCCACCTCCGTCTTTCCAAACCCCACATCCCCGCAAATCAGGCGATCCATGGGGCACGATTGCTCCATATCGTATTTCACCGCATCTGTGGCTTTGAGTTGATCGGGGGTATCTTCATAGATGAAGGAGGCCTCCAATTCGTGCTGCAAATAGGTATCGGGAGGAAAGGTAAAACCCTGAATCGCTCTTCTTTTGGCATAAAGCACAATCAAATCGCGAGCAATCTCCTTAATTTTATTTTTTGTCTGCTGCTTGAGCTTTTGCCATGCGCCCGTTCCCAACTGATAAATCTTGGGGGGTTGAGCATCCTTGCTCTTATATTTGGAGATGCGATGCAATCCATGGATATTCACAAAGAGCACGTCGTTATTTTTATAGATCAACTTCACCACCTCTTGCGGCTTGCCATTGATTTGGGTGCGCACCAATCCCCCAAACACCCCCACTCCGTGGTCTATATGCACAATGTAATCT
>Ga0082212_10006542_pt1 | contig 15631 bp, 13 predicted proteins | sample TergutNt197P3_FD_71548 | JGI IMG/M metagenome (GOLD analysis project Ga0082212, IMG submission 71548) | Neocapritermes taracua P3 segment gut microbial communities from Petit-Saut dam, French Guiana - Nt197 P3 | ecosystem: Host-associated > Arthropoda: Insects > Digestive system > Gut ...
TTAAGAAAATTTTCCAAGACGGCAACCGATTCTCCAAAAGCCGAAACCGAATTTTGATGCAGCAACATTGCATAGTTGTACAAGGCGGCTTCCTTTGCCTGCGGATCGAAATCAAGGCGGGAAGCCGTTTGAAAAGCCATCAATGCTTGATTGGTATTTCCCTGTTTCAGATGGGCTTGCCCCAAATAGAGATTGGTATTTTGTCCGAGTGCATCATTGCCCGGATTGCTTAAACTCCAATTTTCGATGGCTTTTTGATAGTCCTGTTGGGAAAAATAAGCCAATCCCAATGCATACAAATCTTCGGGATTCGGACTTTCGGCTCGTCCGGTATAGCGGGAAAGGTATGCTATGGTATTCGGGTAGTCTGCCTCGTGATAATAAGAAAGACCTATTAAACGGTTGATTTCCGTATTGTAATCGAATTTGAAATTGGGATAATCCGCCAATAAGTTCTTCCCTTCACTGATAGTCTGCTGATAACGCCCTTGTGCAAAATTGATTTGTGTTAAATAATACAACACATCCGGTTTGAACTCCGGATGGTCTTTGATCGAATTGAAGAGCGTGGTTGCCTGCCTGTAATCGCCCTCGGTATAGTAAATGTAAGCAAGATAATAGGTGGCAGCGGAACGATAATTATCGCTATTGTCGCGAAGCAGTGAAAACAGCCGCTTTGCCTCTCCCAATTTCTGCGTTTGCATATAGGAAAATCCCAAACGATAGGCATAGTCTTCCTGTTGTTTTTCGGAAAGATTATCCAAATTCGCTTGAGTGAACCAGTGAATGGCGAACGGATATTCTTCCAGTATGTAATGACTTGATCCGATCATAAAACAAGCCTCGTCCCTGTGACGGTTCACCGGATAGTCGTCCAAATAATATTTCAGATCCATTCCGGCATCTTTCTTTCCCATATAGAAAGATGAAGCGGCTAATAAAAAACCGGCTTCTTGAATCAGTTCCGGATCGGAGGCTTTTTTCTTATATTCCAGCATTTTACCTATACAGCCGGCATAATTTTGGTTGTCGTACATATATTTGCCTTCGCGGAAAAGCACATCGGGCGAGATGAAACTCTCCGAGCGTTGTGCAAACATTCCGATTCCTTGCAGGCAAAGCATACAACTGAGAAAGACAATCAACTTTTTCATCTGTATATTTATTATTTTTTATTAAAGTACGGAACAAAGATAATGAATAATACTATATATTGACAAATGTATTTATTGATTATGATTGATACAGGTATAATCGGATTTTCTTAGTACATAAAAAATACTCGTTGGAGAAATTCTTTGTATCTTATTTTCAGGATGATAATGGATATTGAATTTAAATAAATAAGATAAAATTTTATCAAAATACAAATATAGCCAAGAGTCCGTGTTCATTTTCTTAAAAGTTCTTTTCAGAAAGGATGTCATACAATAATAGTAATGCTTTCTGACGATATGTATCTCATTTTGATTAATTATTTTTAACAGATATTCCTCAGGAATACCTCGTTCGTTAATTGTTAATCCTGAACGTTTATTTCTCCAATCGCCCATAGAATGGACAGGTTCACGTAATAACATATATCCTCCGGGTTGTAATACACGAAACAATTCTTTTAAAACAAGCGACACGTTAGGAATATGATGCAGAGTATCGAAACAGGTTATCAGGTCAAATGTATTATCCGGAAATTCCAAATTTCCTTCTATGTTGGGAGACTTGTATTCAGGAATTATTTTCTCTCCTAATATTGAACTTCTTGTCTGAAGAGAGGGCTCAACGATGGTCAAATGCTCGATTTTATCTATAACCGGTAAAATTTCATATCCCCAAGAGGCGCCGAATCCCAATGCCTTATGAAAGGTTTCCTGATTTTTCAGGTACCGGTATCCATACAGTATATTCAGATTGTGGTACTCATAAGATTTGCTGTCTTCTACTTTTACCCCATACATATCTGCAAAAGCTTCCGATTCTGCATCATACCATTGTTTGATTTGCTGCGGAGAAAAATCGTCACCGTAAAGATATTTCCCTTTAAAATATTTATTATAATCTTTATCCATAAATACCTGTTTAACTGAATAATCCATTCATAAAAGTTTTCGATACAAATTAATGTATTGTTTTGCCACTATTTCTTCCGAATAACAATTTTCCACTTTTTTTCGTGCATTGTTTGATATTTCATTATAGTCAGATTCATTTAATATCCAATATATCCCTTGCGCCAAATCTTTTACAGATTTATATTCAGCAACATACCCGTTCTGTTGATGATCGATCATTTCCGGAATACCTCCTGTTTTGAATCCGACACAGGGAGTTCCACAAGCCATAGATTCCATAATTGTATTGGGCAGGTTATCTTCAAGAGAAGGTATTACAAAAGCGTCTACTGATGAGTAAGCATCAGCCAATTCAGACTCATTTGAAATATAATGCAATATATGCGTTGTTATTTTTATGTCTGAAAAAAATGTTTCATCTCCTTTTCCCATACAGACGATTTCTACGGTTTGCGCAAATTCAGGATATTTTTCGCTAATTAATTTACAAGCGTCAATAAAATAATGTCCACCTTTGCGGGTATCTGAAATTTTTGCCGCTGAAAATAAGAGTAAACGCTTATCTGCAGGCAGTTGTAACTTTTTCCTGACCGCATTTTTATCTTTTGGGAAAAATATTTTTATATCTATGGGATTGGGTATTGATATGATATTTGCATTTTTGAGGAGCCTGCTACGCTCAACCGTCTCTGCTATCCAATGACTACAACCAACATAATGAATTCGATTTAAATTTACTATTCTCTTTCTGTCAAATATTTTATTAGCCAAATCGTTTGATTTTCCATATATTAACATTGGACAATCGCAACACTCTATTTTATATTTTTCACAGCTTTTCGGATAATGACAAATTCCCGTAGAAGCCCACATATCGTGCAAAGTCCATACAACAGGCTTACCTGATTGTACTATTTTTTTTATACCTTTCAACGATAGAAACCCCTGATTGATCCAATGGATGTGAATAACATCAGCTTCTTTCACCATAGGATGTTCGGATACATCAAACCCGGTATTGGCTATGGACACTTTGAACAGATTTTTCCGGCAGAAACGATTATGTACGAAGATGACCCAGCGCTCCCAAAGAAAATATAACCGTGCGAGCTGTTTTTTCAGGAAAGACGACTGAATAGAGATTACATTTTCATCGTCTGTTTGTTTGTTCAGCACCAAAGTTTTTGCTTCAATTCCGTTATTAACCAATGCTTTCATCAGGCGATTGGCTGCAATGGCAGCTCCGCCTAAGGATTCACTGGTATTAAGAATAAGAATTTTCATATACGATTTGCTTTTTATCAGATAAATATACGAAACAGTGCTATATTTCTGTTAGATTTGAATCATGCACAAGTTTATCAAGAATTTCTTTTTTATCTTTGTACATATCATACAGTAATTTTTTATTATGTATGCATTGTTCTTGGGTAAACAAAGTATTCCATATCCTCATTCCTCCGGCGCTCAAAGATTTAAAATTCGCATTATACCAACCTACCTGTAACCCTTTTAACCAAGCCCTTATGCAAAGTTCACAATCATCATATTGAAATGGAGCAAAATTAAAATCTATGTTTTTAAGCTTCTCATCAAAAAGCTTTTTATTAATCCACATAGGAGAGCGGTTTACGTTATGTACGAATGAAAAATCTTTACTAAAACTTTTTTTGTATGGAATAGCATCTGCAATATCCTCTGTAATAATATCAAAATCAAAACCTTCCTTCCCGCCCAAAATAACCAGGTTGGGATATTTAGAAAAATAATTTACGGCATCATCAACCCACAATAGATTATCGAAATCATTATCATCCTGAAGCAAAGCGATGTATTTTCCATTTGCAAATCGAATTGCTCTATCGTACATAATATTCTCATATAAATCATTCGCCCGTATCACAAATTCATTTATACCTTGCAGATAATTTGAAATTGTTTTATTGTGATTTTTTTGGGATCCGTCGTCTATTACTATAATTTCACTATTGGATATACTTCGAAGTTTAGACACAATATGTTTTATTTCAATACTTTTATTGTGTGATTGAATAATAAAACTAATTAACGGTTGATTGTTATACTTTCTATCGAACCAACCCTGACGGTTTTTTTTATTATTTTTTCTGCCACTTCTTTTTAAGAATGAGGAATAAATTCTATGGATAAACAAACTCAAATTCATTTTAATAATTATTACAGGATTCAGACCAAATATCTAAAACAGTTACTGCAAATATCGGAAATATTTTTTTCTTCATAATACATTCATCGCTGATAAAAAAACTAATACAGGTTCAAAAAATACCTCACCAATCGTTTCCATGAAAAAAATAGCTTCTTAATCGTGGTATCATCTAATTTTTTATTCCGTAAAACATATAGGGGATGTTTCAACGGAAAAGAAATATTGGCTTCAGGCACAGCTTGTTTCCCATTTTTTTTAGAAGTATGTGTAGCATCCGGATTACTTAAACCTATATTGGTGACTAAATTAACCGACGGATAAACAGATAATTGACTTTGTATTCGCAAAGAAAACCAATATTGTGTATCCCAAGTGTTTATGCCGTTTCGATTGTTTAAAACATCCGAAATAAATGTGGAAAAATAAATCTTTTCACGCCGGCTTACAAATAAAGAAGGACGTTTGTTTTTTTGTTCCTCCCAAAAGGGGAAATGAACATCGTAGTTTTTCCAAACCCTGCGCCAGGTAGCCCAGCCCCAAATATGCGGACAGGAACAAAAATCGTAACTGAGTCCGTCATCTATAATATCCGGTAGAAAATTATTTCCGCTGATATGTCCGATGCGTGAATCATCTTTATATTTGTCTAATAATTCTTCGCAATAGGGAAAAAAAGAAGGATCGGGCAAACAGTCATCTTCCAGTATAATGCCTTGTTCTACATTGTCAAAAAACCAGGCAATGGCTGAGCTGACCGCCATTTTACATCCCAAGTTTTCTTCCCTGAACAAGGTTTTCAATTCACAGTCCCAATCGACTTGCTTGATGATATTCCTCACTCGTTGGCATTTTTCGACTTCATCCGGTTTGTTTTTTCGTGCGCCGTCGGCTGCGACAAACAAATATTTGGGTTTTTGCCGGCGAATCGCATCAAAAACCTTTTGTGTTGTATCTTCCCGATTGAAGATTAAAAATAATACGGGTGTTTCAAACATAATAAATATTTTTATTTTTTTATCAATTCAAAAACAGCACAACCCCAGTGACACCCACAATTCTTTATTATTTTTTCTTCCGAAATATCAACATTTCCATGAAATACATTATTATCATCAATATATGAAAAGGATTTAATTTCATAATAAGGTGCTATCATTTCCAATAAAAATTTTAGCGAAAACACACGGTGAGCGTGAAATTCCACTCTTTGTTTTCCTAAAGGAACGGAAAAATAGAATGTTCCATGGGGTTTGAGCATTTTGTGAATATTCTGAAATCCTAATAAATAGCCATCATAACAAATTGGATCTCCATACCGTCCTAATCCAAAATGTTCAAGTGCATGTAGGCAAGAAATAGAATCCGTTGACTCGATATCTTCCTCATTGAGTTGCATGATATCAAGTTGTTTGAATTTCACATTAGAAATTTTATGATTTAACGGACGAATGTCACAAATTTCTATCTCTCTGAATGAAGCAACATGAGCAACAAGGCTGTACACATCACTACCAATATCTATATGCCGAACAGGATTATTTTGATAAATTCGTTGCGCTATATGTAAATTTTGGTAAAAAGCATACCCAAAAGTTTTATCAGAACCGGCGCTATCCTGTTTGTCTTCATAATAAGCGCTAAGTGTTGTAACCGGAAACGAAACGGATGATCTTCGTCCTTGTTTTTTAAATTGTCTAAGTTGTTTTTTCAGAATAAAATAATTAAAGCAACAAACCGCATTAATTGATATATTAATTCCGGTATAGAGATAGACCAATGAAAAGAATCGTCTCTTTGCTTTACTAAAAAAATGTTTATCTATCATTATTGTACAGGTGTTTCAAACATAATATTTATTTTATAACTCTATGTCATTTCTCACTGCTACTATATTTTGGTATGCATATAATTCATGTAGAATCGGACTGTATTTTTTTATTTGCATAAAGCTTTTTGGCATCAGTCTATACAATTTATAGCCTTCCAACAGAAAAAAAAAATCTCTAAAAAAAACTCTACTCACCACATTCATTTCATTGAATTCAAAATGAATAATTCCTATTCTTTTTTCCGTAAGCATTCTTTGAGCTCCCAATAATACACTATACTCATGCCCTTCTGTATCAATTTTCAGAACATCAATGTTTTCTATACGATTGGTTTCACAAAATTCGTCTAAAGAGATAGTACCTACCGAATATTCTTTAACGTTTTTACTTTCATGTAGTTCAGTAATCACTTCTTTGTATAATGAGGCATGTTCTGAATTCAGATCATCATAATCATAGATAGTTAATTGTTCTTTCTGCTTTCCCATGGCTATATTGTAAGTTTTCACGCCTTGCATGTTTTTCACGTTGGCACACAATTTTTTGTATGTTGTTGGCATGGGTTCTATCGCGTGAATTTCTGTATTGGGATTTATATTATTTACATTTAAGACATAATTGCCGACATTAGCTCCAATATCAACTATAATTTGCTTTTGCCTATTATTTTTAAGCATTTTTTCTAAAAAGAATTTTTCTCCGGAAAGTTCTTCATCATAATAATTCAATACTCCTAATCCTCTTAGTCCCAATTTATATATGATAACATTAAACTTATAAAAAATATCCTTTGCAAATAGTTTTACGTATAATTTGTAAAAAAATTCCGACATAAATGTTTGATTTTAATATAGCAATTTTTTGAAATATTCTATCGTTCTCAGCAAACCCTCTTCCAATTGCACTTTCGGTTCCCAGTTCAACGTTTTCTTTGCTAAACTGATGTCAGGACAACGTTGCATGGGATCGTCCTGCGGTAGCGGACAGAAAATGATTTTCGATTTGGAATGCGTCAACCGGATTATTTTCTCAGCCAATTCAATAATTGTATATTCGTCCGGATTACCAATGTTGATGGGACCAATCAGTGAATCATTTGTATTCATAAATCGAATCATTCCTTCTATCAAATCGTCAACATATTGGAAACTGCGTGTTTGCTCCCCTGTCCCATATATGGTAATATCTTCATTATGAATCGCCTGAATAATAAAATTGGAAACAACCCTTCCATCGTTCGGATGCATGCGTGGTCCATAGGTATTAAATATACGGATAATTTTAATCTTAACGCCGTTCATGCGGTGATAATCCATGAACAAAGTTTCCGCACAGCGTTTTCCCTCGTCGTAACAGGAACGTATGCCTATTGGATTCACATTTCCCCAATAGTCTTCTTTCTGCGGATGTATATGCGGATCGCCATATACTTCACTGGTAGATGCCTGCAAAACTTTGGCTTTAACCCTTTTGGCAAGACCCAAGACATTGATGGCGCCCATAACGGACGTTTTCACAGTTTGAATGGCATCGAACTGATAATGAACCGGGGATGCCGGACAAGCCAAATTGTATATTTCATCAACTTCCGCCGAAAAAGGCATCGTAACATCGTGGCGAATCAACTCAAAATAAGGGTTACTCAGCAAGTGTACGATATTTTGCTTTGCTCCCGTAAAAAAATTGTCTATGCAAATAACTTCATTGCCTTCATTTAAAAGCCTTTCGCATAGATGAGAACCTATAAAACCGGATCCGCCGGTGACCAATATTTTTTTCATTATTTATAAGCAACTTAATTTCGTCACAAAGATATGCAAAATGGCTGACATAACTATATTTCTATCTATCCCGGAGTGAAATTATTGTTTTGTTAAATAATTTTACTAACTTTGACAGAGTTTTCAGACAGACATAAACTCAATAAAAATAGAATATATAAATACTAATAAATAATAAAGTGAAAAACACAGTTATGAACAGTAGAAGAGATTTTATAAAAAAAGCAGGTGCCGGCACACTGGGATTCGCTATAGGTGGAATTTTTCCGGATATTAACGCTTTCGGCCAAAGCCGCATCATTGGCTCAAATGAACGAGTCAATATGGCAATAGTGGGAGTCAATAGTCGAGGAGATGCTTTAGCAACAAATTTTGCAAGGCAAGCCAATTGTGAAGTAGTCAGTATTTGTGATGTGGATACGCGAGCAATCGAGAAATGTATTGCAAGCGTGTCGAACGTGCAGATGCAAAAGCCAAAAGGAGAACGGGATTTCCGTAAAGTTCTTGAAGATAAACAAGTAGATGCCGTCGCTATTGCCATGCCCGACCATTGGCATACGCCAGCTGCATTAATGGCTTTGCAAGCCGGAAAACATGTATATCTCGAAAAACCGGTAAGTTATTGTCCCAAAGAAGGCGAGATGCTGATGGAAGCCGCCGCCAAATATGGTAAAAAAGTGCAGATTGGGACGCAACGCCGCTCCTGGCCAAGAGTGGTTGAAGCAATTCAGCAAATTCATGAGGGCGTAATAGGAAAAGTTCATTTCGGCAAAGGCTGGTATGTAAACGATCGCCCGAGCATTGGCACAGGCAATATCGTAGCGGTACCCGAATGGTTGGATTGGGATCTCTGGCAAGGACCTGCACCCCGTAAAGTATATAAAGACAATATAGTACACTACAATTGGCATTGGTTTTGGCATTGGGGAACTGCCGAAACACTCAACAATGGATCACACATGATCGACCTGCTATGTTGGGGAATGAACCTGAAATATCCTACGAAAGTCAGCTCAATAGGTGGAAGATATTATTATAATGATGAATGGGAAACGCCCGACACCCAAACCGTTAATATGGAATTCGGAAAGGAAGCCTCATTGCTATGGGAAGGACAAAGCGCTAACGGAAAACAGATCGAAAACAGTTCCGCAGGCGTAATTTTCTATGGCGATGGCGGTAGTTTGTTGATTTCCATCGGTAATGATTACAAGATCTTCGATAAAAAAAACAAGTTAATCAAAGATGTAAAAAGTAACATCCAAAGCGAATCGCAGGGCACTATTGGTCCGGGAGACGCCTTGGATGCTATTCATATCCTTAACTTTTTAGATGGTATCAGGACAAATATTTCATTGAAAACAACGGTAGAGACCGGACACAAATGTGCCTTGTTGATGCAATTGGCCAATATTTCATTGCGTACGGGACGGATGCTCAACACTGATCCAAACAATGGCCGTATCATCAACGACAGTGAGGCTCAACAGTATTGGAGTCGCAGTTACGAGCCGGGTTGGGAACCAAAGATATGATTTTGAAGTTTGATCTAAATAGTAATCATTATAATGAAACGTCGCAGATTTATTAAGACAAGCGCATTGGCCGGAATAGGGTTAATGGCTTCCGGTATGTCCTTTGGAAATACAGTTCAATATCCGGTTAAAAAAGGACTTCGCGTTGGGATTATTGGTTTGGATACTTCCCACGCCACTGCATTTACCGCTGCATTGAATAAAGAAGAGGCTTCGCCGGATTTCGGTGGATACAGGGTGGTAGCTGCTTATCCACAGGGAAGCAAGGATATCGAGTCAAGCGTATCGCGAGTTCCCGGATATATCGAAGAGGTGAAGAAATTTGGCGTGGAAATAGTCGACTCCATTTCTGAACTGTTGGAAAAGGTTGATGTGGTTTTGCTCGAAAGCAATGATGGGCGTACACACTTAGAACAGGCGATACCGGTGTTCAAAGCCGGAAAAACCGTATTTATTGACAAACCGGTAGCCGGCACACTGACAGATGCTTATGCAATTTACCAGGCCGCGAAAGATTGTCAGGTTCCGGTGTTCTCTGCTTCATCGTTGCGGTATATGTCTAATATAGAAAATATTGTCAAAAATCAAAGCATTGGCAAGGTACTGGGCGCTTGTTCATTTAGTCCATGTACATTGGAAGCGACACATCCGGATTTTTTTTGGTATGGAATACATGGTATAGAAGCCTTGTTTACCGTCATGGGGATGGGTTGTCAAACGGTTTCAAGAATTCACACTCCTGATACGGATGTGGTAACAGGTATTTGGGACAATAACCGTATAGGTACATTTCGTGGATTGAGAGCAGGACGAACAGGATACGGAGGGTATGCTTTTGGTGATAAAGGTATTCAATTACTCGGTGATTATAACGGATATGATCCTCTACTGAAAGAAATCGTCAAATTTTTCCAAACGGGAATTTCACCTGTGTCCCCGGAAGAAACCCTTGAAATATTCACTTTCATGGAAGCTGCCGATGAAAGTAAACGCCGTAATGGAGCTATGGTCAGCCTCGCTGAAACAAGAGAAAAAGCGCTTGCACAATTAAAAAAAACATGGTAAATGGAATCACATAATAAACTCAATCGACGCGATTTTTTATCGGGCGTAGCAACTTTAGGAGCAGGTAGTGTTTTAAGTAGTGGAATGATACTCAGTTCGTGTTCCGGTTCCGGTGATCGTTCGAAATATATCCCTCTGCGCCCTGCAAGTGAAATTTATATTCCGGATTTGCCGGATAGAGCAATTGACGGCAAGCCTATCAAAGCGGCATTGATTGGTTGCGGTGGGAGAGGAACAGGAGCGGCATTCAACTTCTTAGATGCCGGTAATGACTTGTCGATTGTGGCTTGTGCCGATGTGTTTCCCGATAAAATGGATGCCTGCCGGCAATTGCTAAAAGAGAAAAAAGGCGTTGAGATTTCCGACGAGATGTGTTTTACCGGATTTGACGCTTATGAAAAAATATGCGAACTACCTGTCGATATGGTGATTATCGCTTCGCCTAACTGTTTTCACCCTGAGCAAATGAAATATGCTGTTGATCGAGGTAAACATGTATTCGTGGAAAAACCGCCTGCCATCGATCCTGTTGGATACCGTACATTTCTGACTTCGGCGAAGCAGGCAAAAGCAAAAGGACTGAATGTAATTACCGGCGCCCAATATCATTACGATCGCCCATTTGTAGCCTCATACCAAAAAATACAGGAAGGGTACATTGGAAAAATTGTTTCAGCAATCGTGTATTATAACACATCCAACGAAAACTTTATCGTTAGAAAACCCGAGTGGAGCGATATGGAATATATCATTCGGGGACATTTCAATTGGAATTGGATGAATGGTGATCAAATCAGTAATATGCTGATTCATTGGATTGATGTGTTTGTTTGGTTTTCACATTTGAAACCACTGAAAGCCATAGGTTTTGGCTCTCGAATTCGTCGTGTGGCAGGTAATGTGTATGACAACTTCAGTATGGATTTCGAATTTGAAGGTGGTGTTCACTTGTTTGGTATGGTGCGCAGAATAGATAGTTGCGACAATAAGCAAGGAATTATTATACAGGGAGACAAAGGCGTTTGGAGTAGTAATGATTTTAGCATCAGGGATTTAGATGGAAATCTAATATGGAAATATGACGACGAAGCCGCAAAAAAGCAATTCACTACGCACGACATGTACACATTGGAACATATCGAAATGGTAAACTATATCCGACAAGGTAAAGTAATTGATATTGTTGAAACGAATGCCACGTCGGCAATGGCTTGTATCATGGCGAGAGAGTCAGCCTACACAGGTAGAGTTTATACATGGGAACAAATGCTTCAGTCCGACCTGAAAATGGGACCAAACGAGTGGGCTTTCGGAAAAGTAGATATGGAAAAATTAGGATCCCTGCCTTTGCCCGGAATTCCCGGCAAGGATAGTCGTCAGATTCTATAAAGCAAAATATATGGCGCAATCAGAAAATTCTTCCCGACGTAATTTCATCATATCCATGGTGATATTGGCGTTCATGTATTTCGTATTCGGCTTCGTATCATGGGTGAACGCCATTTTGATACCTTATTTCAAAATCGTTTGCGAATTGAAGACCAATCTTCAGGCATACCTTGTTGCTTTTGCATTCTACATTGCTTATCTTATCATGTCGCTACCTGCCGGTTTTTTGTTGAAGAAAGTAGGATTCAAAAGCGGCATCATGATTGGTTTCTTCATTTTGGCGACGGGAGCATTTTTGTTTGTTCCTGCTGCAATGACACGTATCTATGGCGTTTTCCTTACCGGATTGTTTACGATGGGAACGGGATTGGCTATTTTGCAAACCGCAGCCAATCCGTATGTAACCATTATCGGACCGATTGATCGTGCAGTGCCACGCATGAGTATCATGGGCGTTTGTAACAAGTTTGCAGGTATCGTTTCGCCGTTGATTTTCGCTGCCCTTATCCTCAAAGTTTCCGATAAGGCATTGTTAGAGGCCTTGCCTGCCATGGATGAGATTGCCAAAACTGCGGCGCTTGATGAATTGACCGGCCGGATGATGGTTCCATACGCCTGCCTGGGTGTATTGTTGCTAATTGTTGGTCTAATCATTCGTTTTTCAGTACTTCCTGAAATCAATACGGAGAACGAAAGTGAAGAAATAGTAGCATCACACGGCGGAAAAACCAATGTGTTTCAATTTCCTTATTTGGTATTGGGATTTTTTGCTATTCTAACGCATGTAGGAACACAAGTGATTGCGATCGACACCATCATCGGATATGCCACTTCAATGGGATCTAACTTGCTGGATGCTAAAGTGCTTCCATCATACACGCTTACGGCGACCATCATCGGATATATTATCGGTATTTTCTGTATCCCGAGATTCATCTCTCAAACCAATGCTTTAAGGGTTTGTACGGTTACAGGACTGATTTTTTCCCTCTGTATCCTGTCCGTACCAGGATTATTCATGTTTAAGGGACATGCAATAAGTATTTCCATTTGGTTCATTGTATTATTAGGCTTACCCAATGCCTTGATTTATGCAGGTATTTGGCCTTTAGCCATTCGCAATCTCGGGCGCTTCACCAAAACCGGCTCTTCTATTATGGTTATGGGATTGGTAGGAAATGCGATTTTTCCATTGATATACGGACATTATGCCGACATCATCGGCACACGTGCTGCTTATTGGGTATTGATTCCCTGTTTCGTTTACTTGGTTTTTTATGCATTCTATGGACATAAAATAACGTCCTGGACAAAAAGCAATAAATGGAAAAAATGACCGGCATAAAAATTATTAATGGTAAAATTATAACTCCTTATCGAATTCTTGCTAACGGAGTTGTATTTATCAATGATGGTAAGATACATGAAGTAAGTGAAAACAACATTGAGCTACCGGATGCCGAAATCATAGATGCACAAGGCAATTACGTTTCTCCCGGATTTATTGATTTGCATACGCATGGAGCCGGCAATCACGATTTTATGGATGGCGCTGTTGACGCTTACCTGAAAATTGCAGAAACCCATGCCCAACACGGTACAACAGGATTGTATCCTACCACCCTGGCATCGACTAAAGAAGAGTTAGACAAGTCTTTTGAAGTATATCGTCAAGCAAAGATGCGAAATATCAAAGGCGCTGCATTGCTGGGACTCCATTTGGAAGGTCCGTATTTTGCCATGAGCCAAAAAGGGGCGCAAGATTCTAAATATATCCGAAATCCCCACCCTGACGAATACTTGGAAATTCTCAACTCAACGGACGATATCGCCCGTTGGAGTTCGGCTCCTGAATTGGAAGGTAGTAGAGGTTTTGCCAAAGCGCTCGTAGCACGCGGCATTTTACCTGCCATTGCTCATTCCGATGCTATTTACGAAGAAGCGCTTTCCGCTTTCGATTGGGGATTTTCGCATGTAACACATCTCTATTCATGTACCTCTACGGTCACTCGGCGAAATTGCTTTCGCTATGCCGGCATTATTGAGGCAGCTTACTTAATTGATGACATGACTGTCGAAATCATCGCCGACGGAGTGCATCTTCCCGAAAGCTTGCTTAAACTGATCTATAAGATTAAAGGACCTGAAAAAATTGCTTTGGTCACTGATTCAATGCGCGCTGCAGGTATGCCCGACGGAAAAAGTATTTTGGGAAGCCTCACAAACGGACAGGAAGTATTGGTGGAAGACGGCGTTGCCAAACTGCTTGATCGCACAAGTTTTGCAGGAAGCGTAGCGACCGCCGACCGTTTGGTGCGCACAATGCTTCGCCTTGCCGCTACGCCTTTGCCGGAAACCATACAAATGATCACTTCCACACCGGCACGTATTATGGGCATCGACAACAAAAAAGGCTCATTAACCAAAGGGAAAGATGCGGATATAGTCATTTTCGACAAAGACATCAATATTCAACTGACTATGGTAAATGGTAACATTGTCTATCGTAATTCATACATATAAAATGGTAACTACATTTCAAAAAGATTGTTTGCAGGTTTACGTATTTCCTGATCGTTGCGCGATGGGCGTTTTTGCCGCTGCCGATGCAGCAAGATCCATTCGTAAACTGCTGTCAAAGAAGCAGGAATTGAATATGGTTTTTGCGGCTGCCCCTTCTCAAAATGAGTTTCTCGAAGCTTTATGTTCGGAAAAGGATATTGATTGGAACAGAATCAATGCTTTTCACATGGACGAGTATGTGAACTTGCCTGCCGATGCCCCGCAAGGTTTCGGAAATTTCTTGAAAGAAAGAATTTTCGGAAAATTGCCGTTTCATTCCGTCAACTATTTGAATGGCAACTGTTCTGATCTTGAACAGGAATGTGAACGTTACAGTGCACTTCTCCGGCAGCATCCCGTAGACATTGTGCTGATGGGTATCGGCGAAAACGGACATATTGCATTCAACGACCCTCATGTGGCACGCTTCGATGACCCAAAATTGGTGAAAATCGTTGATCTGGATGAAAAATGCCGGAAACAGCAAGTAAACGACGGATGTTTTTCGAACATAGAAAAAGTGCCAACCCATGCGTTGACCCTGACCATTCCCGCTTTAATGAGTGGGAAATATCTGTTTTGCATGGTTCCTGCCAAAACGAAAGCATGGGCTGTATACCACACCATTAACGACCCCGTTTCGGAATCTATACCTGCTACTTGCCTGCGTAAACACGAACATGCAGCACTGTATCTCGATGCCGATAGCGCCAGTATGTGGATGACCAATTAATGCCTCCGAAAAAAATTCATCAAAAACGCCATACTCTCGCTAAAAATTACCGACCGGCTTATTTTCATCACAAAGATATATAAAATCGCAGATATTATTATTTTGGATGCAAGTAAGATGTAGATATTTTGAATATACCTTGTCGCTATCCATGCAACAGCAAAGCAGATAAGGGATATTCCCAAGTAAGGAAAAATATCTTTCAGAACATCACGGAGTTTTAATCCGATGAGCCGATATACATATCGTTGCCATACCGGTAATGCAGCAAGAGATATTCCAACGAACGCAGCTACCATCCAAAATAACCCCAAGGGATACAGACACAGTACGGCAAGCAATTGTGCCAAACCGGTTAAAATGGTTATTTTCATATAGATATCCGATTTTCCATGTGCATAAACGATGTTTGTAAATAAAGTTAAAAGATAGGAAAATGCGCTCCATATACAAAAGAGTTGCAGGAAAGGAACACTGCTC
>Ga0082212_10006543_pt1 | contig 15630 bp, 15 predicted proteins | sample TergutNt197P3_FD_71548 | JGI IMG/M metagenome (GOLD analysis project Ga0082212, IMG submission 71548) | Neocapritermes taracua P3 segment gut microbial communities from Petit-Saut dam, French Guiana - Nt197 P3 | ecosystem: Host-associated > Arthropoda: Insects > Digestive system > Gut ...
TGACCTTCAAAAAATCCGTACTGCTTTGTTTTTTTGTTGAAGGCGTTTGGTTTATTGCAGGCCTGTTCTTCCACCGGATAAACCTGTCATCCGGCATAATGCCGGAAATAATTTTTCTTGCTGCGGTGCTGCTGACCGCACGGATGATGGGTAAAGACGAACTTCGCCGCATATTGGCCTGGCGGGATATACCGCTTCCTCTGTTTGCCGGCATATTTATCATGTTTTTCGGCTGGGATATTATACGGTCGGAATTAAGAAATTTTTTTGATATGTTACTCCCGATACCGGACGGTTTTTTCGGCGACAGGTTTCACATCCGGAACAATTTATTTATAGTAATTCTGACAGGCGCGCTGTTTCCGGGGTTTACGGAAGAAGTGTTTTTCAGGGGAATCATCGCCCGGCGGTTTTTCCGCACCTGTTCGCCGGTTCGGGCTGTTTTATTGAGCGCGGTTTTGTTCGGTATATTCCATCTGAACCCCTGGCAGGCTGTCGGGGCGTTTCTGGGCGGCATATTTTACGGGTGGATATACTATCGGTACAAGTCGATATGGCTGTGTATGTTCTCCCACGCCTATCATAACATACTGGCATCATTTTCTATCTATCCATACACCAGAATCGATAATTCCAACTACCTGGAATGGTGGCACCACCCCCTGTGGTTTGACATTTTGGGTTTGTTGCTTTTCGGATTCGGCTTGTTAACCGTCATTGTATTGAGCCGGAAAAGGGAATAAATTTTTTTTCGGAAAATTGCCGATCAAGTCTGGAGTAAAACTACCGGAGATGTTTTCCCGTTCTAAAAATCGGCTGCCCGTATACTGTCTACCGAGTATGAGTTTTTTCTGCCGTCGCTGGTAAAGTCAAAATATTCTCCGACGGTTTTGCCGACCATTGCCTTTCCAAAGGGGGTTTCATAGGAAATTATATTGTTTGTCGGGTCTGATTCCCGGGGGCCGAGCATGGTGAATTCTTCTTTCCTGTTTTCAGTGTTGTTCTGTAAAACAACAACCGTCCCGAAAGAAACACGTGAGGTGTTGATATCCGACGGATTGAATATCTGGGAGCGGTCAATATCCTCTTTGAGTTTTTCCGCCTCCGCGTTGAGCAGCCCCTGTTTTTCTTTTGCCGCCTTGTATTCCGCATTTTCACTCAGGTCACCGTGCAGCCGTGCCGCTTCAAGCTCTCTTGCATTGGCAGGGATCTCGACATCCTGAATCGTCGCATACCGCATACGCATTTCTTCGTACCTGATTTTGGTAACCATAAGTTTATGGGAAACCCGTTTTTCTTCACCGTCAATGAATTTAAAGTCCGGAAACCTGTCCTGAATCTTCACCCTTATGTTAATTTTATCCTGGGGGTCAAGGTTCTTTACATCGTTGATAAAAGTATAAATACGGGTAACAGTTTCCAAATCGGCTCCGGCGATAAACAATCCGAGCGCGTTTTCCTTAAACAGAACGGTATGTACCTGCTTGTTGGTTTTGCGCGCTTCGGTTGTCTCTTTTTGGTTGTCGATGTCCCGGTAACTCAGGTCGAGGATGTGGATCAATGTGATAATCTGCCGTTCAAGGCCGATGTTCGCGGACTTGAACCATTCTTTTCCGGCGGAATTCTTAAACAGCCAGACAACCGCTTCGCGGCGATCCTTGAAATAATCAAAGCAGTCCGCCGCCATCTCCGTCAGTTTATCGAAATGGCCTTCTTTTTCAAGCTGTTCGACGATAGACGCTATTATGGCGCGGGGAAACAGCTGCACGAATATATCTTCCCAGCCAGGAACGGATTTTTGCACATTTTTCAGGAATTCTTCTTTCAACCGGTTGTCCCTGAGGCTGTAAAAAAGACCGGGAACATCGTTGATCCCTTTGAAAATTACGGCAAAATCCAGGGTAAGATTTGCCTTCAAATGGGGATACTTCCCCGCCAGTTCCCCGATCAGGAGCCAGGCGGCTACCGCCTGCTCGCCGGTTTGATTGGAAATCTTCAGGAAGGAGTTGAGGTACGAAATCATCTCGGCAAAATATTCAGAATCGATATCGGCATTTTTTTGACTGACAAAATTCCGGATAACTGCCGTGCGGTCTAAGAAATTCCGTTCGGCCTTGAATTCATTGTAGAGTTTTTCCGAAACGCTTATCGGGCGATCGTAAACGGTAATCAGGTCGATATTGTCCTGGCTTACGCCAAAGCTCGGATCGGATCTCAACAGTTCCCTTGCCTTGGTGTTCCATGGCGGCCATTCCTTTTCGGAAAGCACCGACGGGCAGAGTTCTGTTTTAATTTTTTTTATTTCGCAGAAATTCCCAAAACTTTTTATTACCGTCCGCAATGTCCAGGGTATATCCCCCTTTACCTTTTCCCGCAGTTTTTCTTTTTTCCATGCGGCCTTAAGAACCCATATATGATCTTTGGATAAGGTTTGCAGGGCGTCCACTGCCATTTTAAGGGACATCGAATGATTGCGTTTTTTGGCAAAATCAATATAGATATCGTCGCCCTTAATGCCGGTTATCCTCCCCACGCCCCATGTGCGGTGGAATACATAGTTTCCCTTGTCAAAGGCGATATGCTTTTCAAAGTCCGTAACTGCTTCATGAACATTGCGGTAGCTTTGGGTCAGGTTGGATACACGGATATAATCTTCAAGATGACTGTGGCCCGCATATTTTTTCCGGTAGCATTCGACCAGTTCCTTGCGGGCGGGGTAATCTTTTTCATCGTACTGCAAAACGATTTTTATTATGTTTATCGCTGTTTCCGTGTCCTTATCCTTGCAGGAGGCATACACGATTTTAAGAAGATCGACGGCCCTTTCCTCGCCGATAGCCTTTGCCACCCTTTTCTGTACATGAAGAAAAAATTCAATATCTTCAGGACAAATATCGAGAAGTTTTTCCCAAATTTCCTTAACATTGGCAAAGGCCCCCTTGTTGATATAGCGGTGAAGGGCTTTTTTGTAATAATCAACCGTTTCTGTTTTCTTTTCTCTTTCTGCCTCCGTGTCATTGGCGGTCCTGACATATTCCGCAAGGATTTTTGCCCCGTCAGCTTCTTCCATATCCACTTTTACCAGGCGCCTGAGGTAGTCGTAATACTCTTTCTCATTATTTTCATTTTTGTAATAATCGCTTAAAGTACGCAGGGCAAATTTTGATTCCCCGTGCTGCAGGATCCGCTTGCAAAGATATTCAACAATAGCCATCTTGTGGTGTTCCGCAAAAATAGATACAAGGTTGGTTATAGCCGCGTCGTCGATGATCTGGCGGGAGAGCGCTATCATTCCCGAGAGGTACAGCGCGATGATGCTGTTCTTTGAATGGGAAAGATGGTCGTCGCAATCTTTCTTAATTTCATTAACAACTTTCAATCCTTCGGCTTCTTTCAATAAAGAGTCAAATTCCTTAAACTGGCTTGTCGAGTAATTGCTCAGGGCCGCCCGTGTCCATTTTTCCTCATTGAGCATTTCCCGGATGTTTTTTATCAATGTCAGGGCCTGTGTGGAGAGCCCGCCTTCCTGCTGCGTCGGTTCTTCCGTGACTTCGGTTTCAATATCCGCCATAATAACTCCTATTAATACTCATCTCATATACCTCTCATGAATTTCCGGATCGGTAAGTTTTATTTTCATCTTAACCTCATCAATCAGTTCGGGATCGCCCGGCGTGTTCTCGTAATGATCGATCAGCCAGAAATACCGGTTGATCAGCCGGGGTTTCAAAACAGCGCTTTGCCCCGGGTTGCCCCGACATTCCGTTTCCAGGGTAAAAATCGACTGTTTGAGTTTGCCGAATTCAATCGGTTTAAGTTCCCGCGTTACCGAGAACACCCCCCACAGTTTGCCGTATACCGGTATCCATTCACGCAGTTCTTCCTCTCCGTATTTTTTTTCCTGAACCAGCCTGTCCCGCAGCCGAAGCACCATTTCCGATTCCATCGAGCGTAAGTCGATCTTTTCGGGATTCATAAAAAACGCTTCGCGGAACAGGGCTTTCGCCTCAAGGGTCTCTCCCAACAGGGCGTTCACGTCAGCTAACTCTGCCAGTACCTCGCCGTCCTCCCTCCTGAAGCGTACTGCCTGTTCCAGATACCTGAACGCTTCGTCGTAATTGCCCACGCCCTTGTAACAGCGCCCGATCAGCAGGAGGAGGCCGGGATCGTGCTGGTTCACACCTTCCCCCAAAAGATCGTTGAAACAGCCAAGAGCGCCGGAAAATACAAATCGCCGCACGGCGTACTGGCACATATCGTAATTACAGGCTGCGCCATGCGGCGCGAGGCTGTCCAAAAAGGCGTAGTACGGCTTGAGTTGGGAAAGGATAAAACCTCCTTTTTCATAAGGGTTCTTTATATTCCCAATCCGTGACGTGCGTTCAAGCCACCAATTGACACTCTTTAAGGCGTGCTTGGTTTCTTCGTTGTCAAAGTCGATTTGCAACGCTTCTTCAAGCTGAATCGCCGCCCCGTGGGCATCTGAGGCTTTCAGTTTATCATAGGCTTTCTGAATAAGCCCCTCAACCTTCCGTTCTATATCCATTATCCCGCGTTCTTTTATCATACTGTTTTTTACGGGTTTGACAATAGTACCTGCCGGAGGCTATTCTGGGATATGGGAAAAACCCTTATCGCGCCTTCGGTTCTTTCGGCTGACTTTGCGGATTTCAGCGGGGCGCTTGTTCAAATTGAAGAATCGCTGGCCGACTGGGTGCATCTGGACGTGATGGATGGGCAGTTTGTGCCCAATCTGACCTTTGGTCCCAAACTGGTACAGGATCTCAGAAAACGTTCCCGGATGTTTTTTGATGTTCACCTGATGGTACAAACGCCGGAACGTATAGCCGGCGCCTTTGCCGTAGCCGGGGCGGATTCCATAACCTTTCACCTTGAGACGGCGGTTCATCCCCACCGGCTCCTGCAGGAAATCAGGGGCATGGGGAAAAAGGCCGGCATCAGCATTGTTCCCTCCACACCCGCTTCGGCTTTGAGCGAGGTTTTGCCCTGCGTGGACCTGGTTCTGGTGATGACGGTAAACCCCGGATTCGGCGGTCAGGAGCTTATTCCGGAATGTCTGGATAAAGTCCTTTCCCTGGCACAGGAGCGAAAAAGAAGGGGCCTGGATTTCCTTTTGTCGGTTGACGGCGGTATCTACGAAAAAAACGCCGCCACCGCCATTGCCGCCGGCACCGATGTGCTGGTGGCGGGATCGGCTTTTTTCAACGCGCCGGACAAGGTGGCCTTTGTGCGGCAGTTGAGAGGGAGTGGCGATTAGTTACCTCTGTGCCCTGAATAAAGCAAAATAACAATTCGCGCCGTATTATTAGTATGAAGTATACTGACAATACGGACTGTTTTGCCGAAGCACAGGTATATTATGAAAAACGAAAGGTCAGCGGACTCATTTCGGATATGCCCCCCGCGCAGCGGCCCCGCGAGCGTCTTTTTACCAGGGGGCCGCAGGCTCTTTCCGATGCCGAACTTTTGGCAATACTTTTAAACACGGGGATCAAGGGGAAGAGCGTAACCGATCTTGCCGGGGAGCTTTTAAAAATGCTTGACCAGAGCAGGGAAATTCCGGATGTGCGGGAGATTTCCGGGATTCCCGGCATGGGTAATGCAAAGGCGTGTGCGGTGGTGGCCATGCTGGAATTCGGCAGGCGGCGATGGGGAGCATCCGGTTCATCTGTTAAGACCCCTTCTGACATTTTTTCGCTTATACGGCACTATGCCGACAGGAAGCAGGAACGTTTTATCAGCCTGTCACTGAACGGCGCGCACGAGGTGCTGTCGGTACGGGTGGTGACCGTCGGTCTGGTCAACCGGACCATTGTCCACCCGAGGGAAGTTTTTGCCGACATTATCCAGGACCGTGCCGCAGCTTTTATCGTCGCTCATAACCACCCCTCCGGCCAAATCACCCCTTCACCAGAAGATGATGATATAACCGAAAGGCTTCGGAATTCGGCGGTAATCCTGGGTCTGCATTTTCTCGATCACCTGATCTTTTCTCAAAAAGTCTGGTGGAGTTACCGCCAAAACGGCAGGCTTGATGAGAATCATTAGGGAAACGCTGATTAAATCGTTATTAAGAATATTACACCACGGAGTACTGCCAGCCATTGGCTGGCTTGGAGTTTCACGGAGGAAGAGAAGATTATCGTACCAAAACTCCGTGCAACTCTGTGACCTCCGTGGTGAATTCTTAGGATAGCTTTGCCATGATTATACAAAAAACAATTTCGCGCCTGCATACCCTTTTTAGGTACCGGGAACTCTTTTTCCAGCTTGTGTCCCGCGATATTAAGCTGAAATACCGCAGGAGTGTGTTGGGTTATCTTTGGAGTATGCTCAACCCCCTGCTTACCATGCTGGTATTGGTTATTGTTTTTTCCAATTTATTTGCCCAGGGTATTCCGAATTTCCGCATTTATCTCCTTACCGGGAATATATTGTTTTCTTTTATGACCGGCGCTGTCAGCCGGGCGCTTCCTTCGGTACTGGGAAATGCGGGCCTTTTAAAGAAAATATTCATCCCCAAATATATTTTTACCCTGGCGACGGTAACCAGCGAATTTGTGACCTTTCTTTTTTCCATGGGAGCGCTTGTTATTTTGATCATTGCCACCAAGACCCCTCTTTCACTGCGTTTTTTCTTTGTCATTATTCCCATTGTGCAGCTGTATATTTTCTGTATCGGGTTGGGGCTGTTTATGGCTCAGGCTACGGTTTTTTTCCGGGACATGGTTTATATATGGTCCATTGTCTCCACGGCGTGGCTGTATCTTTCCGCTATATTCTATCCGGTAAGCATTCTGCCGGACTGGCTCCGTCACATTGTTACGCACTATAACCCCATGTATTTTTATATAGCCATGTTTCGCAATTTTACCATCGGCGGCCCCGGCATGGGCAGCCTTGATCTGGCAGTCCGCGGTGCGGCCGCCGCCGTTCTGATGCTGCTTGTAGGTCTTGTAAGTTTTTCTTACAGCAAAAATAAATTCATTCTGTATATGTGAGGTAACCTTTGGAACCGGCTGTTATTCAGGTGGAAAACGCGACCGTGCGTTTTAACATGGCCTCGGAAAAAATTGATAATATCAAAGAGTATTTTGTAAAACTTGTCAGAGGACAGCTTCATTTTAAAGAATTCCTGGCCCTTAAGAATATAAGTTTTGAAGTGAAACGGGGAGAATCCTGGGGCATAGTGGGCAGTAACGGCGCAGGGAAGTCGACTCTGTTAAGACTCATCTGCGGAATTATCGCCCCAAGTACCGGGTCAGTAAGCGTTAACGGTTCCGTTTCCCCCATGCTGGAACTGGGGGCAGGGTTTGACCCGGAATTAACCGCCGGGGAAAATATCTATCTGGAAGGCGCCCTCCTCGGCCGCAGCAGGGCCTTTATGCGGGAGCGCTATGACGAGGTAGTGGAATTTTCCGAGCTTAAGGACTTTCTGGATATGCCCGTTAAAAATTATTCCAGCGGTATGCAGGCCCGTATGGCTTTTGCGGTTGCCACTGTGGTAAGGCCCGAAATACTTGTTGTGGACGAGGTTCTTGCCGTGGGGGATGCGGCCTTCCAGCGGAAATGCGAGAACCGGATACAGGAAATGCTGCAAAGCGCCACGACTCTGCTCCTTGTGTCTCATAGCAGCGGCCAGGTGCAAAAATTATGCGAAAAAGCCCTCTGGCTGCGCAAGGGCGAAGTGGCAATGATCGGCGACGCCAAAGAAGTCTGCGCCGCCTATGAGGAGTTTTATCAATGAAAGGTATTATTCTTGCCGGAGGGGCCGGCACCCGGCTTTTTCCCGTTACCAAAGCGGTATCCAAACAAATAGTGCCGCTTTATGACAAACCGATGATCTATTATCCCCTTTCTGTGCTGATGCTTGCCGGAATCAGGGAAATACTGATTATCTCCACCCCCCGCGACCTTCCGGTTTTTAAGGATTTGTTCGGGGACGGCGCCTGGCTTGGAATGAACTTTGAATACAGGGTTCAGGACAGCCCCAGGGGCCTTGCCGACGCCTTTATCGTAGGGGCGGATTTTATCGGCAATGATAGCTGTGCTCTTGTTTTGGGGGATAATGTTTTTTACGGCCGGGGTTTCAGCCGCACCCTCAGAGATACGCGCAGCCGCATTGAAACAGAAGGAGGGGCGGTAATTTTCGGTTATTATGTTAAAGACCCGACATCTTACGGGGTGGTGGAATTTAACGAGGACAAAAAGGTGCTTTCCATCGAAGAAAAACCCAAACTCCCCAAGAGCCACTATGCTGTTCCCGGCCTTTATTTTTATGACAATACGGTGGTGAACATTGCAAAAAACGTGCAGCCTTCGGCCAGGGGGGAAATTGAAATTACCTCGGTAAACAACGCCTATCTTGAACAGGGTAAACTTTCCATGGAAACACTGGGCCGGGGTATGGCGTGGCTTGATACCGGCACTGTTGACGGCCTGTTGGAAGCCGCCAACTTTATAGAAACCATCCAGAAACGGCAGGGTATGTACGTCTCCTGCATAGAAGAGATTGCTTACAGAAAAGACTGGATTAGCAAGGAAGAACTTCTGCTGCTTGCCGGAAACTATAACTCCGAATACGGCGAATATTTAAACTATATCGCGCATAATTTTTAAGGAACGTATTTTCATGCCTTTTATTTTTACCCCCTGTCCCATAGCCGGCTTGTTTGAAATACAGCCGAAAGTATTCGGCGACAGCCGGGGTTATTTTTTTGAGAGTTATTGCCGGCGGGATTTTGAAGCCGCCGGAATTGCCCTTCCGTTTGTACAGGATAACCAATCCCGGTCAGGTAAGGGTACGCTCCGGGGCCTGCATTTTCAGAAGAACCGCCCCCAGGGGAAACTGGTCAGAGCCGTACAGGGCGAGGTTTTTGACGCAGCGGTGGATATGCGCCCCGGCTCGTTGACCAGGGGCAAGTGGCACGCTGTAGTCCTGAGCGCAGAGGCGCAGAACCAGTTTTATATCCCCCCGGGATTTGCCCACGGGTTTTTAGCGTTAAGCGATCAGGTCGTATTCGCCTACAAGTGCACCGATTATTATTACCCCGATGACGAAGGGGGCATCATCTGGAACGATCCCGCTGTCGGAATAGAATGGCCCGATTTGGGCATGGAATACATTTTATCGGAGAAAGATAAAAAATTGCCCTTTTTGAAATAATGTTTTAGGAAAATTTGTGCAAGACTATGATAACCCTAACCCATGAAGAAAAATTGAGTTTAATGCGTTCTCTCAACTGGGACTACCTGGACAAACATGAGGATATGCTTGCAGTGATCGAGGGGAAGTTGAAAACTTCCGGGGCGTTCACCCAGGATAAACTTTTTGTCCGTTCGCTGGAACGGCTTTCGTGGTATCGAATAGTCGGCCTTTGGGGAACAGAGAAAATCAAGGAATTATATACGCCGGAAATAGCGCGGCAGATTTGGCCGAAGGAGATGAAGAATATATATGACTTCGCTGTCGCAATACTACGAAGAGAGCCTGTACCCCCTGCAAGATGGGGTGATGAACACTATAAGCAAATGCAGCGTCCGGTTTTTTCTAACCGGTGGTACAGCGCTAAGCCGGGCTTATTATAATCATCGTTATTCTGACGACCTTGATTTTTTTGTCAATGATGATGATGAATATGCAGCCCAGGTTAAAGAAGTGTTCATTAAGTTAAAAGAAGCCGGTTTTTTTTGGAACCTTACAGATGATTTTATCAGTAGAAAAACATTTACCAGTTTTAAGGTTGGCTGGAATAAATCGGATGCTTTGTTAAAACTTGATTTTGTGAATGATGTTGCATACCGCTTTGGAGAGATAATAGAAACGGAAATCTATTATCGTACCGACTCAATTCGGAATATGCTTTCAAACAAATTGACTGCATTGTTTCGATATGCTGCAAAAGATGTTGCGGATATCAGGGAAATAGCTCTTCGAACAAAAGTTAATTGGAAACAGGCCATTGAAGATGCACAACATAAAGAAGCAGGCGTTGAAATACCAATACTTTGCGATATTCTTCTGGGTATGCCCGAAAGTGAATTTGAAACAGTTGCCTGGATACACAAGCCAGATTGGCAGGAATTCCGTAACGACATCGACAGGATTGTACATGAAATGATAAGCGGAGAATCACTTTAATGCGTAAATTAACAAACATCCTTGTAACAGGCGGCTCCGGTTTTATCGGTGTCAATTTTATCCGCTTTATGCTGGAAAAAAATACCGGCTTTGCGGGCAGAATTATCAATCTGGACGCTCTTACTTATGCGGGCAATGCCGCAAGCCTGCAAGACATAAACAAAAAATTCGGCGGCAGCCGTTACTTTTTTGAACACGGGAATATCTGCAACGCAGAACTGGTAGAATCGATTTTTAAAAAAAACGAAATCGACACGGTGGTTCATTTTGCCGCAGAAAGCCATGTAGACCGTTCCATCCTTGGCCCCAGAGCTTTTATCGAAACCAATGTGATGGGAACCTTTGCGCTTCTTGAAGCGGCAAGAAATTGCTGGAAAAAACCCGACGGTTCGTTTGCCGGCGGAGTGTTGTTCCATCATATCAGCACCGACGAGGTTTACGGCTCTTTGGGGGAGACGGGTTATTTTACCGAAACCACCCCCTACGATCCCCGGTCACCCTACTCAGCCAGCAAAGCGGCAAGTGATCACCTGGTAATGAGCTACCATCATACTTACGGCTTGCCTGTTACCCTTTCCAACTGCTCCAACAATTACGGACCTTATCAGTTTCCCGAAAAACTTATCCCCCTGATGATTCTCAATATGCTTGAAGAAAAACCCCTTCCGGTTTACGGGGACGGAAAAAACATCCGCGATTGGGTATATGTGGAAGACCACAACAATGCTGTTTGGAACGTTATGCACAAGGGCAAAAGCGGAGAGAAGTATAACATCGGCGGGGAAAATGAATGGGAAAATATCAAATTGCTCAACGTACTTATTGATATTGCGGCGAAAAAAACAAACAAAGACTCCGGGGAAATACGATCTACTATCACATACGTCAAGGATCGTCCCGGCCATGATCGCCGTTACGCCATTGACTGCGGCAAAATAAAAAAAGAACTCGGGTGGAAACAAACGGTAAGTTTTGAGGAAGGACTTGCCCGCACCGTGGACTGGTATCTGGAAAACGGGGAATGGATTAACGGCATACGCAGCGGGGAATATAAAAACTGGATTGAGAAGAACTACGGTGAACGGTGCTGATAAACAAGAAAACCTGGATAAAATAATCAAAGATAAGAAATAATGCCTTATAAAATAGATTTAAAAGAGTTATCACAAAGAGAAAATGAAAAGGTTGAATGGAAAGAAAACGGAGATGATAAAGATATTGTACACAGTATTGTCAAAACCATCTCGGCATTTGCGAATGATATTGCCAATTTTGGCGGCGGTTATGTAGTTTGCGGCGCCAAAGAATCAAAAGATGAATACGGTTTTCAAAAACTTATATTTACCGGCCTTACCGCAAACAAGCTAAAAGAAATTGAAGGGAAAGTGCTTCAACACTGCACAGATTATATAAGCCCATCCATTGCCCCGATTATCCAGGAACTGGACAACCCGGAAAGCGCCGATACCAGAATTTTAGTGTTTATTATTGTAGCAGATTCTAAAGCGCATACATATAGAACAGGAGAATCTTCAAATTATTATGTAAGAGTAGGAAACAAAACAATAGAAGCGCGAAATGGGATTTTAAGGCAGCTCCTGGAAAGTAAACAACAAACCGTTCCTTTTGACAAAAGGCCCAATCCAAATGTTGATGAAAAGGATATTGATTCGCTGCTTTTCAGAGATTGCATGAATGAGATGGGGCTTTTACAGCCATTAACGCGGCTTGAAGATTATTTTTCCGACAAAGAACAAATCGCGGAATTTGTTCCTCCGCTTCTTGCCAGGAAAGCCCTTGATGATACTCTTTGCCTGCGTAACTTTGCCTTGTTTATGTTTGGAAAAAAAGAGTCTATCAGCCTTAACTTTCCGGATACCTATACCGTTCTTTCAATTTATAACGGAACGGACAGAAGTGAACCAACCGGTGAACGATATATGTTAACCGGTTCCATTATCGAACAAACAAAAAAAGTAATAGGATTATTGGATACTTTTGCTCTTACAGCATTTGACAAAACAAGCGATAAACCAAACAAGGAAAAATATCCCAAAAGAGCCTTACAGGAAGCAGTGGTAAACGCCATTGTACACCGGGATTATGAAATAGCAGAACCGATAAGAATTACTGTTTTTTCTGACAGAATAGAAATAAGGTCTCCGGGAACCTTGCACTGGGGAGTAGATAGGGAAAAATTCAGGACAGGTAAAGCCGGTCCAAAATGGCGAAATCAAAGTTTTGCGTATCTGTTCAATAAACTTCAGCTTGCCCAATTCGAAGGACAGGGCATACCTACAATAATAAACACAATGATAGAAGAAGGCTGCCCCGATCCCATTTTCGAAATTGAAGACAATAGCGTAACCTGTATATTATCGGCCCATCCCCGGCATACCGGCATTGAATATGAACAATTTGTCGCCGGTTTACAACAGGCAATATTGGACTCCGAAGAATTTACCAAACAAAAAAATATTGTAATAGAACGGAATAAAAAATTACTGGATAAAAACGGAATAAAAAGAGTATTTGACTTGTATTGGGAGTATGAATTAGGCGGATTTAACTACAAAACAATAATTGAATGTAAGAATTATAATTCCAAGGTAACAATGGAAAACATTTATTCATTACTGGGAAAATTACACGATTTTCCCGATTTACGGGGAGTATTTGCAACCAAAACAGGTTATCAGACCGGCGTGCTTGAGAAAGCCAGAGAAAACAACATCGATCTGTTAATTGTCCGCGAACAAAATGAATCGGATTGGGTAGACGAAAAAGGCAATCCATTAACCAAGTATATTCATATTGATGTTATTGGCCATTTACCCGCAATAGTTCGCAGTTTTACTCCATGTTTTGACGCAAACTGGATTAAAGAAAATACAAATATTGATATATCAAAACCAATTCAAATATACGGATTAAACGATGAAATATTTATTGACGATGTTGCAAAAAATGAAAAGTATTCATTGTATGATTTATCAAGTAAATTATCAGATTTGGAAAAAAATAAACCCGGTGATTTTGAACGGACATTTGACTTTTCAAACGCATATATCTTATTTAAAGATACAAAAATAAAGATCAACTCATATAAAGTTAACTACAGTATTCAGGCGCCCATTAAAAAAAGAAATACAATTGATTTTTCCGAAGAGTTGGTAGGTGTTATTGAATATTTATCAAACGGAACTAAAAGATGATTCACACTTATAACTTAGATGCGTTATTAAAAAAAATATCCCTTGGCGAAGACAGCGGCATTGAGTTAAAAAATCCTGAGTATTCAAATAACGCCGTAACCGGTCCGCATAGAAACTCAATGGCCGATGAATTGGCTGCAATGGCCAATGCCTGCGGGGGCGTAATTATTCTGGGGGTTGAAGATAAATCGCGTTTCGTTACAGGGCTGCCCTCGGAAAAACTTGATTTGACAGAGACATGGATCAGAAATATCGTGAATGATTTAATCCAGCCACCGCCGGAATGCAGTATAAGAAAATTATTCGTTCAAACAGACGCCGGTGAAAAGATAATAATAACAATAGATATTCCCCGAAGTATTTTTGTACACAAAAGTCCCGGAGGGTATTTTTACCGCGTTGGAAGTTCCAAACGGGAGATGCACCCCGAAATTCTGGCAAGGCTTTTTCAGCAGCGGACGCAAAACAGACTCATCAGGTTTGACGAACAGATACTTATGAATTCCCGCATTGAAGACCTTGATGAAAAACTATGGGAACGGTTTAAAACGCCTCTTTCTCCTTCAAACAATCTTGAATTCCTGGAAAAAATGAAACTAATTGCTGCGGATGAAGACGGGGCGTTGCATCCAACTATTGGCGGCGCCCTAATGTCATGCGAATCCCCGGAGCGGTTTGTATCAAATGCGTACATTCAGGCGGTATGTTATCTGGGAAACAGCCGTGATTCCCGGCAGCTTGACGCCCAGGATATTACCGGCCCGCTGGATGTGCAAATTAAGGAAGCCTGTAAATTTGTACAAAGAAATATGAGGATCAAGGCCGTCAAAGACCCTGGCAGAATCGAAACCCCGCAGTATTCGCTCAACGCGGTTTTCGAAGCGATAGTAAACGCCGCAGCGCACCGTGATTACTCAATTTTCGGTTCAAAGATACGCCTGCATATCTTCTCTGACAGGCTGGAACTTTATTCCCCGGGCAGTATTCCCAACACAATGACCGTGGAAAGTCTTTCCCTGCGGCAGTCTGCCCGGAACGAATTGTTAAGCTCCCTTCTCGCACGATGCCCGATGAATTTTGACGCAACAGGCAGCAAGCGCGTGTATATCATGGACAAACGGGGCGAAGGGGTTCCCGTCATTTTATCTGAAAGTGAAAAATTATCCGGGAAAAGACCGGAATATACGTTGATAGATGATACTGAATTGCAGTTAACCATATTTGCTGCATTCAGTCCAGCAGTAGAAACAATCGGCGGTTTCTGATGAAAAACAGCCAGGAAGTGTGGATCGCTATGATTGTCAGCGGTTATTCCAAAAAACAGGATATAACTATTTCCGAAGCCGCCCGGCAGCTGCTTTCCCGCGATTGCTTTGATTACCTTGAAGAATACTATGAAACCCTGCACCTTTTATCAAATGAAGATGTTATTTGTGAGTTAGTCGATATGGTTGGGGCAGAATCTTAAAAATGATTTTATTTCACGGAAGCAATACAGAAGTTTCCGGTATAGATTTGTCAAAATGCGGAAAATATAAAGATTTCGGACAGGGCTTTTACTTAACATCCATAAAACAGCAAGCCGTTGACTGGGCTAAAAAAATTACCAAACGATTTGAAACAGGAAAAGCAACTTTAAACAAGTATGAATTTGATAATAACTTAAATGATTTAAATTACATGACTTTTACAAAACCAAATGAAGAATGGGCGGCTTTTATTATAAACAACAGAAACAGGTATTTTACTAATCATAACGACAGACTTTCCAATCATGATAATAAATACGATTTCGTTCACGGGCTTGTAGCAAATGATGACATTTCGGCGATATTGGAAACCTTTTTGCTCGGTATTTTGCCAATGTCGGAACTTTCAAGGGCATTAATTTATAAGGAGCTGAATGATCAGTACTCTTTCCATTCGGCTAAAGCCCTTTCGCATATACAATTTCTGGGAAGTGAAATCCCGTGACGGAAAAACAGAGGTTTTTGGTTTATACTCATTTAGCGGGATTGTTGGCAAGCATCAGAAAAAATGAAAGGGTTAATATCACTGAGGCAGTAAGAACGATGCTTTCAAACAACGTTATCCAAAAACTGGAAGATTTGGAAACCGGTTATTATTTGGAAAGCGATGCATATTTGGAAAGAGCGTTGATCTTGCAAAACAAAGACGGGGTTTAATCTAACTCGTGAAAAAAGAATATATACTTAAACATAAGAATATACTCGTACTAACATTTTATATGGA
>Ga0082212_10006544_pt1 | contig 15627 bp, 16 predicted proteins | sample TergutNt197P3_FD_71548 | JGI IMG/M metagenome (GOLD analysis project Ga0082212, IMG submission 71548) | Neocapritermes taracua P3 segment gut microbial communities from Petit-Saut dam, French Guiana - Nt197 P3 | ecosystem: Host-associated > Arthropoda: Insects > Digestive system > Gut ...
GCCAGTTTTCAAGACATCCGGCGTGTTCCAACGGGTGAGGTATGCCGCAAGTCCCGTATCTAAAAAGTACAGTTTCGGCGTCTTAACCGTTCGCTTGGTGATATTGTTGTGATAAGGCTGGAGCAGAATCACTAAGTTGGACGCGACCAATATAGACAGCCACCGTTCCGCCGTGGGCTGGCTGATACCAATGTCCCGCGCCAAAGACGCGATATTCAGAAGCTGCCCTGTACAGCTTGCCGCCACGGTCATAAACTGCATAAACTTGACTTCATCGCCTACTTGCGATAAATCTCGGACGTCGCGTTCAATATAAGTCTTGACATAGGCGGCAAAAAACATCTTCCAGTCAAAATCAGGATTGGCGCAAAGCTCCGGGAAACTGCCGCAGTGAATGACATTCCAAACATCGCCGTATGGAATGTCCGCTTTGTCTTTCTGACGGTTTGCAAAGTATTCGTCGGTCGGTAAAAACGGCTCATTAAACGAAACGCCGTATAACTCCCGCAGGGAAACCCCCGGCAAAGTGAGTATGCCGAGCCGCCCCGCCAATGATTCGCTTACGTTCTTCATCATTTCAAACTGCTGAGAGCCGGAAAGATAAAACTGCCCTTTCTTTTTTTCTTTGTCTAAAATGATTTTGATTTGCGGGAACAGATTTGGCGCGTACTGCACTTCATCTACGAAAACAGGCGGCGGGTTGTCTTTGAAAAAAGTTCCGCTCTGCCCGACAGCGTTGGCAAGCTGCATCTTATCGTCCAGCGTAACATACCCCGCGTGTCCGGCGACGTTCCGGAGAAGCGTGGTCTTTCCGGTTTGTCTCGCCCCTGTGACAAGCACCGCGCCAAACATCTTGGATAATGTTCGGACCGTTTCCTCCGCATGGCGTTTATAGATCACAGTCCATTCCTCCAATCCGGCTATTTTAATATCTGATATTATTATAGCCGGATTTTCGCGTTTGTCAAGTTTCCAAGAAAAAACGCTTGCAATTTGCGATTAAGTGTGGTATCCTGTTAAAGCAATTTTACCGGCGGTGAAAGAGGTGAATCCCCAATGAAGGACGGTATCCATCCCAAATACGAGCAAACGACGGTGCGCTGCGCGTGCGGCGAGATCATTGAGACCGGGTCCACCCGGAAAGACATCCGCGTGGAAATCTGCTCAAAATGTCATCCCTTTTTCACCGGCAAGCAGAAGCTGGTCGATTCCGGCGGACGGGTCGATCGTTTCAACAAAAAATTCGGCATGGCCGCAAAGGGATAAGCAAGCGGCCCGCGTGGGGACAACCCCGGCGGGCCGTTCATTCTTGTTTGGAGGTGCGCTATGATCCAAATTCAGCCGGAGGAAATCACCGGAAGTGTGTTTGAGCGGATCGGAAAGCAGTGGATGCTGCTGACCGCCGGGGACGCGCGGGGGCAGTTCAACACCATGACCGCCAGCTGGGGCGGTTTTGGCGTGATGTGGGGCAAGCCCGTTGCATTCTGCGTGGTGCGGCCCCAGCGGTACACATTCGGCTTTATGGAGGCCGCGGAGCGGTACACGCTCAGTTTTTACCCGGAAACCTGCCGGGACGCGCTGAACCTCTGCGGCGCGCGCAGCGGGCGCGACACCGACAAGCCCGCCGCCGCCGGGCTGACCCCGGCGCGGTTGGACAGCGGCGCGTGGACGTTTGAACAGGCGGAGATCACCGTGGAATGCAAAAAACTGTACGCCGACATGCTGAAAGAGGGCGCGTTTACCGGCTCCGCCGAGATCGGGCAGTTTTACCCCAACCAGGATTTCCACAAGCTGTATATCGGCAGTGTGGAAGCGGTGTACAAAGGACACTGAAAGGATTTCCCTATGATACAAGACCTGAGCGCGATCCTGGCCGGGCTGTCCACGCGGGACGGGGCGCGGCAGTCGGACGACGCGACTTTAGATGAGTTGGAAGCCTTGCTGGAAACCGCCGGGGGGCGGGCGCTGGGGCGCGTCCTGCAAACGCGGGACGCCCCGGACCCCCGCACGTTCCTCGGCGCGGGCAAGGCCGAGGAGATCCGCGACTTGGCAAACGCCATGGGCGCGGACCTGGTGGTGCTGGACAATGAGCTGTCGCCGTCGCAGACCCGGCATCTGGAAACGGTGACCGGCGTGCCGGTGATGGACCGCAGTCTGCTGATTTTGGATATTTTCGCCGACCGGGCGCAATCCGCCGAGGGGCGTGTGCAGGTCGAGCTGGCGCGGCTGAAATACATGCTGCCCCGTCTGGCCGGACAGGGCGTGGCATTGTCCCGGCAGGGCGGAGGCGGCGCAGGCGGCGGAGGCGCGCGGCGCGGCGCGGGCGAGACGAAGCTGGAGGCCGACCGCCGCCACATCCGGGCGCGGATCGACAAGCTCACGCGGGAACTGGAGGACATCCGCCGCCAGCGCGGCGTACAGCGCCGCCGGCGGCTGCGGGGCGAAACGCCGTCTGTCGCGCTGATCGGCTATACCAACGCCGGCAAGTCCACCCTGCTGAACGCGCTGTGCCGGGAGAGCGTCCCGGCGCGGAACCGCTTATTCGACACGCTGGACACGACGACCCGCCGCTGGCGGCCGGACGAAGCCGGAACGATCCTGCTGACCGACACCGTGGGCTTTATCCGCAAGCTGCCGCATCATCTGATCGAAGCGTTCAAGGCCACCCTGGAAGAGCTGACCTACGCCGACGCGCTGCTGCACGTCATTGACGCGTCCAGCCCCGAATGGGCGGAGCAGGCGCGTGTGGCGGACGAGCTGGTCCAGCGGTTGGGCGCGGGCGCGGCGCCCTGTGTGCGCGTGTTCAACAAATGCGACGCGGCTTCGCCGGATACGCTGGATGAAATCGGCGGCGGGGTCCGGGTCTCCGCCAAGACCGGGGAGGGCCTGAATGAACTGGCCCAGGCCGTCCGGTCGGCCATCCGGGACCTGTGACGGAGCCGTACCGTCTCCCGGCCCAGGCCGCGCGGGCTGAGTTTACCGAACGCCGCAGCCGGTTTATCGGGCATATCGCGCCCGTGTCCTCAGAGGCCGAGGCGCTGGCGTTTTTGCGCGAGGCGAGGGAAAAACACCGGGATGCGTCGCACAACGTGTACGCCTACCGCGTCCGCGATGGGGGACTGTGCCGCCACAGCGACGACGGGGAGCCGTCCGGCACGGCGGGACTGCCGCTGCTGGAGGTCTTTACCCGGCAGGACGTCTACGACTTTTGCTGTGTCGCCACGCGCTATTTCGGCGGCGTCCTGCTGGGCACGGGGGGCTTGACGCGCGCCTACGCCCGGTGCGGTGTGATGGCGCTGGAGGCGTCCGGGGTCGCGGTCATGCGCTCGTATGCCAAGGGCCGCCTGACGTGCGACTACGCCCGGTACGAGCCATTGCGCCGCGTGTTGGAAACGTCCGGGGCCGTGGTGGAGGACGCCGCGTTTGCCGAAGCGGTAACGGTATGTTTTACCGTTCCGGAGGAAGACTGGGAGGCCCTGCGCGAGGCGGTCACGGCGCACAGCGCGGGCTGTGTCGCGGCGGAGCGGGCCGGAACCGTGAATGCCTGTTAATTGGAACTGGCGCAATTCTTGTCAAATCGCGCAATCTGTGCTATACTGCATAGTGGCGGCAGACGTCTGCCGCCACATGGGGGGACGCCGTTGAGACAGGTCGAGGGACGCCGCGCGGTGATGGAGGCTCTGGAAGCGGGGCGTCCGCCGGATAAAGTGTACGCGCTGAAAGGCGCGGAGGGCTTGGGCGCGGTGCTGGCCGCCGCGCGGGCGCGCGGCGCGGTGATCGTGGAATGCGACCGCCGCGGACTGGACGCGATGGCGCAGACCGGGGGCCATCAGGGCGTGATCGGGCTGTTCGCGCCGGTCAGTTACGCGGAGCTGGACGATTTATTTCTGTTAGCTCAGCAGCGCGGCGAGCCGCCGCTGTTGGTCGTCTGCGACGGCGTGGAGGACGAGGGCAATCTGGGCGCGATCATCCGCTGCGCGGAAGCGGCGGGCGCGCATGGGATCGTTGTCCCGAAACGCCGCAGCGCGGGCCTGTCGCCGGTGACGGTCAAAACGAGCGCGGGGGCCGCCGAGCATCTGCCGGTTGCGCGCGTGCCGGGAATCCCGGCCTGTCTGCGGGAGTTGAAAGAGCGCGGCGTCTGGATTTACGGCGCGGACGCGGCGGGAAGCCAGAGCTTGTTTGACACAGACTTTTCCGGCCCGTCGGCGATTGTCGCCGGCGCGGAGGGCCGGGGCCTGAGCCGCCTGACGGCGGAAAGCTGTGATTTTCTCGTATCCATCCCGATGAAGGGCAAGGTCGGCTCGCTGAACGTGTCCGCCGCCGCCGCCGTGATGCTGTATCAGGCGGTACGGACGCGGGGGAGCTGAAAATGGAGGTTATGAGTATGAAACGGATCGCTCTTATCCTGCTGGTTCTTGTGACGGCGGTTAGCTTTGCCGCCTGTAACGCCGAAGATTCCGGTTCGTTTGGTGTGACTGGCCGTAGTCCGGGGAGTTTTTCGGATTCGGAGGAGCTGCGCGCGAACAGCTACGGCGGGGAAGGCTATGTGTCCAACAAAGCCGCGCCCGCGGCGCCCATGTCCAACGCGGACCCGGAAGCCTCGGAGGACTTGCGCAAGATCATCCGCAACGCGTCGCTGGATATGGAGGCCAAGGACGCGTCCGAGCTGTTCGCCAAGCTCACCGCGTACTGCTCCGAGCAGGGCGGGTACGAGTTTTCCAGCGATGTGAAGCATTATGAGACATATACGGTCATCAGCGCCACGCTGAAACTCCCGCCGAGAGCGCTGGAATCGTTTATCGCCTACGCGGGGGAGCACGGAACGGTCATCAATTCCAAGACCGACTCTCAGGACGTGACCGAAGAGTTTTACGATATCCAAACGCGATTGGAAACCAAGCGCAGGTCGCTGGAGCAATACTACGCGCTGCTCGGCAACGCGGACACGATTGACGATATTCTCAAGCTCCAGCGGATCATCGACGACCTGACCGAGGACATCGAAGCCAGCGAGGGCCGCCTGCGTCTGCTGGACGGGCTGTCGGACATGGCGACGGTGCGGATTTTGATCCGGCAGGAAAACGACCCCATCACGATCCGCCGGGAGATCGACTGGAGCGCGCTTTCGCTGGGCGACATGGGATATCTGATCCAATACGGGTTTGTCTCGTTGATGGGCGTGGTCGTGACGGCGCTCCAATGGCTGGTCATCGTGCTGGCCGTGACGTCGCCGCTGTGGCTCACGGCGGGGATCATCGTATGTGTGGTGATCCGGCGCGGCAAAAAGAAAAAAGCGGCCAAGCAGCCGCCTCCGCCGGGCAAGCCCGACAATCCGGACAACCCGGATGAAAAACAGGAAACGTATATGAGACGGTAGAGATCGTATAACAAACGATATAAAGTGTGGTGAAACCCAACATGGACTTCAAGCTCGAACCCGGCGAGGATACAACGGAATTGGAGCAGATACGGCAGCTGATCCGGGATTTGCCGGAGGACGGACTGGACGAGGGCATTACGCTGGAGTCCATTATGGCGGAGGAACGCTACGCCGCCGTCACCAGCCGGACCCGCGCCCCCGCGCCGCGCCGGGACATCCCGCCGATCCTCAAGCTAAAGCCGGAACCGGACGATTTTGACCCTTCGGGCGACACGCGGCGCATTGAGAAAATCGCTGAGGAAATGAAAGCCCTGGCTATGCAGAGTATGCAGGGGGAATACGCGGACACGGACAGCCAGCCCGACGCCGCCGTCGCCGCCGCGGCTCCGCCTTCGGAAGCGGAAGAACGTTCCCTGCGGGAGGCGGGCCTGTTCTTAGACGACGCCATGTTCAAGGACGCTTTCAAGCACGAGCCCATCCCCGGGGCCCCGCCGTCCGCCGCCCCGCCGGACGAGGATTTATTTGACGATGAGGACCCCAAGCCGGGATTTACGGCGCGGGACCTCTTAGGCGCGCTGAAAAACCACATCCACAAGCCGCTGCCGCCGCTGGAGGCGATGCCGGAGCAGGCGTACGCGCGCGTCGCGTCGTATACCGCGTCGCTCCGAATGCGGACGGTCGCCGCGTTTCTGCTGGCTCTGCCGCTGTTTTACGCCGCGCTGGGGCCGCTGCTGGAGCTGCCGATGCCGGACTGGCTCCTGTACGCGCGCCAGCCGTACCGGTATCTGCTGGTCACGGGGGTTCTGCACGGGCTGATCATGCTGTGCGCCGCCGATATCGTGGCCCGGGGCCTGAGCGATCTGTATCATCTGCGCCCGGGGCTGGAAACGCTGATCACGCTGTCGGGGCTGGCCACGCTGCTCAATACGCTCACCTTGTTGATCCGCGCAGAAGCCTTCAAAGGGTTTATCGGATACACCCCGTTCACGGCGGTGTCGGGCGTGGTGTTCTTCTTCGCGCTCTGGGCCGGGTTTTATCAGTACAACGGATACCGCCGCACGTACAAAGCCGCGATGGAGGGCAACCTGTCCGGCGAGGCGGAGGAAAGCCGCGCGCGGCTGATCACGCTGGAGGAGGACCTCTGGGACGGCATGAACGGCTACACCAAGCGCGAGGGCAGTCTGGAGGGCTTTGTGTCCCGCACCGAAATGCCGGATATCGCGCGCCGGTTCGCGTCGCTGACCGCGCCGCTGCTGATGGTCGCCGCGCTGTTGTTCGCGGTGATCGCGTCGGTGGGGCAGGGCAGGCCCGGGCATTTCTTCTGGGCTTGGTCGGCCGTTTCGCTGGGCGCGGCGCCGCCGTGCGCGCTGTTTGTGTTCGCGCTCCCGTTTTCGCGCGTGGCCAAACGCTTGGGAGTCAAGGGCGGCGCGATCGCGGGCTGGACCGCCGCGCGGGAGATGAGGGGCGGCGAGTTCATCGCCGCGCGGGACGAGGATTTCTTTCCGCCGGAAATGGTCAGCCTAAACGGCCTGAAAATTTTCAACAACCATCCCTACGACAAGGTGACGCTGTACGCCGCCGCGCTGCTGGAAACGTCCGGCAGCAGTCTGCGTCACGCCGTGGGCGAGCTGATCCGGGGGCGGGAGAGTCAATTGCAGCCGGTGGAGCATATGGAATACCACGAAACGGGCGGCATAAGCGGCGGCGTCGGCCAAGACCGTGTGCTGATGGGAACGTCCGACTTTATGCTGCACGAGGGCGTCCGGCTTCCGCGTGACCTGATCATCAAAAAGGCGGTCTATCTGACGGTCAACATGCAGCTGGCCGGGGTATTCGCGATCAACTACATCCCCTCGATGCCGACCGAGGGCGCGATCCGCAAGCTGGCGCGCAACGGCGTCACCCCGCTGATGGCGGTGCGGGACTTCAGCATCACGCCGACGCTGCTCAAGGAGCGGTATCAGATGGACCCGGACATTGTGGAATACCCGCCCGTGGAGGACCGGCTCGCGCTGAGCGACACGGAGCGGCAAACCCGGGAGAAGCCGTCCGCCGTCGTCACGCGCGGCGGCATGTCCCCGATGGCTGAGTGCGTGATGGGGGCTACCCGTCTGCGGCGCGTGGCGAAAATCAACCTGTGGATTTCGATCCTCTGCACCTTAGCCTCCGTGCTGGGCATGTTCTACTTTACATACACCGGCACCTCGGAAGCCGCGCTGGCCATCCTGCCGGGTAATGTGCTGCTGTACTTTCTGATCTGGTGGCTGCCGGGCTGGGTCTGCGGCGCGGCGGCGCATCGATATTAGGATTTGGAGGGTTTTACGATGCAGACATATTCCGCATATTATGAAAAAGGGCGCATTGTTCCGATTGGCAATCCCCGTATCCCTGAGGGGCGCCGGATTATTATCACGGTGCTGGATGAACCGGCGGAAAGCGCCGCGCCGCGTCAGCCGCGTGCTTTTTCAGCGTTGCGGTTAACGACCAAGGGAATGAGGTTTGACCGGGAGGCCGCCAATGAACGGTAAAGCCTTTGTGGATACGAACGTGTTTATCTACCTGTATTCCGTGGATGAACAAGAGAAATGCGCCCGCGCTTCCGCCGTCCTTGAAAAGCACAACTGCGTCACCAGTACGCAAGCCCTAAATGAATTTTGCAATTTCTGCATTAAAAAATGGAAACTGACATCCGCCGATATGGTGTCGGCTGTGAATGAAATTTGTGAGGCTTGTACGATCCAATACATGGACGAGGAAACGGTCCGGAAGGCTCTTGAAATCCATGGGCGATATGGCTACTCGTATTACGATTGCCTTATACTTGCCTCCGCGCTGGCAAGCGGATGCGAATATTTGTTTTCAGAGGATATGTCTGACGGGCAAATCATCCATGAAAAACTGGAGATCGTTAATATTTTCAGCCGTGATGTTTGAGAATACCATAACCGAAAGGAAGAACCCTATGATCCAAGTTGCGATTTTGGGCTACGGCGTGGTTGGCGCGGGGGTGGCGGAGTTGCTGACGCGTCCCGCCGGACCGTTGCTGAAGCCGCTGTCGATCGACAGGCCGGAGCTGGCCGCCGTGCTGGACCTCCGGGCGTTCCCGGACGCGCCGTGCGCGGATTTGTTTGTCAAGGATTTCTCCGTCGTCGAGCAAAACCCGGAGATCCGCGTGGTGGTGGAAACCATCGGCGGCGTCCGCGCGGCGTATGAGTTTACGCGGCGCGCGCTGGAAGCCGGGAAGCATGTGGTCACGTCCAACAAGGAGCTGGTGGCCGCCCACGGCGCGGAGCTGATGGCGCTGGCGGCGAAACACCGCGTCAATTACCTGTTCGAGGCCAGCGTCGGCGGCGGAATCCCGGTGATCCGCCCAATCAGCCAGGACCTGGCCGCCAACCAAATCAGCGAGGTCTGCGGCATATTGAACGGCACCACCAACTATATATTAACGCAGATGCAAGAGCGCGGACTGTCGATGCTGGAGGCTCTTGAGGAAGCCAAAGCCAACGGCTTTGCCGAGGCCGACCCGACCGACGACCTGGAGGGCAAGGACGCCTGCCGAAAAATCGCCATTCTGGCCAGTCTGGCGTTTGGGCGGCACGTGTACCCCAACTACGTGCCGACAGAGGGCATCAGCTATGTCACGCGAGAGCATATGGAGGCCGCCCGCCGGGAGGGCGGGGCGGTCAAACTGATCGGCCGGGCGAGGGTCCTGCCGGACGGCCGGGTCAATGTCTTGGTCGCGCCGCATGTGGTGGACGCCGCGCACCCGCTGTACAACGTGCGCGGCGTGTACAACGCGGTCATGACGCGCGGCGACGCCGTGGGCGACACGCTGTTTTACGGCCGCGGCGCGGGCCGTATGCCCACCGCGTCCGCCGTGCTGTCCGACGTCTACCAGTGCGCCGCCCGCCCCGATGAGTGCGCGTATACCGGCTGGCAGCCCACCAGCACCGACATCACCGCCCATTGGCCGGAAGAGCCTGAACTCTTTTGCTTCCCCGACGGCTCAACCATGCCGAGATTGTCCTGAATAAAAGTTTTTACGCCCCCGGAGGAAAAAACATGCTGGTAGTTCAAAAATTCGGCGGAAGCTCTCTGGCCGACGCCGCCCGCATCCGCCGCGCCGCCGGCATCATCGCCGACGAATACCGGCGCGGCCACGAGGTCGTGGCGGTGCTGAGCGCCCAAGGCGACACCACGGACGAGCTGGAGGCCAAGGGCCATGAGCTGAACCCCAAGGCGTCGCGCCGCGAAATGGACGCGCTGATCTCCTGCGGAGAAAATATGTCGATCGCGCTGACCGCGATGGCCGTCGAGGCGCTGGGCCTGCCGGTCATCTCGCTGACCGGCAGGCAGGCGGGCATCCTGACCGATTCGCATTACGCCGACGCGCGGATCAAGTCCATCGACCCGGAGCGGATGCGCAACGAGCTGCATAAGAAGAACATCGTGCTGCTGGCGGGCTTTCAAGGCTATAACCGCTACGACGACGTGACCACGCTTGGACGCGGCGGCTCGAATACCTCGGCGGTGGCCGCCGCCGCCGCGCTGAAAGCGGACATTTGCCGCAACTATACGGACGTGGACGGCGTGTACACAGCCGACCCGCGCATCGTTAAGAACGCGCGCAAGCTGATGGAGATCACGTACGATGAGATGCTGGAGCTGGCGTCGCTGGGCGCGAACATCCTGCACAACCGGAGCGTGGAGATGGCCAAGCGGTTCAATGTGCCGCTGGAGGTGCTGTCCAGCTTTACGCCGGACGTGCCGGGCACAAAGGTACTGGAGGTGACCAAGATGGAGAAAATGCAGGTTTCCGGCGTGGCGCGGGACAACAACGTGGCGCGCATTTCCCTGGTGGGCTTAGAGGACCGCCCCGGTGTGGCGGCGCGGATTTTTTCCTTGCTGGCCAAAGAGAAGATCAATGTGGACATCATTCTGCAATCCATTGGCCGCGACGACACCAAGGACATCAGCTTCACCGTCACGCTGAAAACCCTGGAGTCCGCCCTCCAAATCCTGCGGGAGCATCAGGAGCAGGTCGGGTTCCGCGACCTTGTTATTTCCGACTCGGTCAGCAAGGTTTCGGCGGTCGGGGCCGGTATGGTCAACAACCCCGGCGTGGCGGCCCGCATGTTCGAGGCGCTGTCCGACGCGGGCATTAACATTCAAATGATCTCCACCAGCGAGATCAAGGTCAGCGTCCTGGTGGACAAAAGCGACGCCGACCGCGCCGTGCGAGCGGTTCACGAACGATTCTTTGAATAAAGGTTTTTCTTGCCATTTCCACAGTACAAAGGTATAATGCTTTTGTGCTTTCATACCGAGATGCCCGGAGGGTGATTCAGTGTTCTCCATGTTCAGAGGCGGTATCCACCCCGACGACTGCAAATCGCATACCTGCCATAAGCCGGTCGAGGCCCTGCCTCCTCCGGAGGTTTTAACATTGCCGATGTCGATGCACGTCGGCGCGCCGTGTGTGCCGCAGGTCATTCCGGGCGACTCCGTGCTGCTTGGACAAATGATCGGCGCGTCTGACGCGGCGCTGTCCGCGCCGATCCATTCGCCGGTGTCAGGCCGTGTGACCGCCATCGAGCCGCGCCCGCACCCCGACGGCAGCCGTGTGCTGAGCGTGATTTTGCAAAATGACGGGCTGGACAAGCCCCACCCCGGCGTGGCGCCCTACGGCTCACTGGAGTCGCTGACGCCGGAGGAACTGCTGAACATCATCCACAGCGCGGGCATTGTCGGCTTGGGCGGCGGGACCTATCCCACCCACGCCAAAATCCGCTCGGGGCTGGGCAAGGTCACGCATGTCATCATCAACGGCTGTGAGTGCGAGCCGTACATCACCAGCGACCACCGCCTGCTGCTGGAGTCACCGGAAGAAGTAGTCGGCGGGCTGAGGATTCTGATGAAGATTTTTAGCGCGCCGCGCGGCACGGTGGCCATTGAGGCCAACAAGCGCGACGCCATTGAGAACATACGCCGCACCCTGCCGCGCCGCAAGGCGGGCATCGAGGTGCGCAGTCTGCCGGTGCGGTACCCGCAGGGCGCGGAAAAGCAGCTGATCCAAGCCATCGCGGACAAGGAAGTGCCTCCCGGCGCGCTTCCGGCCATGGTCGGTGCGGCGGTGTTCAACGTGGATACCGCGGCGGCGGTCCACCGCGCCGTGACCACCGGGATGCCGCTGATCCGGCGCATCGTCACGGTGTCCGGCGGCGCGGTCAGCAACGCCAAAAACCTCTCCGTGCGGATCGGGACGCCCTTGGACGCGGTATTCGCCGCCACGGGCGGCTTCCGGGAGACGCCGAGCAAGGTGCTTGCGGGCGGCCCGATGATGGGCGTGGCGCAATTTGACCTCAGCGTTCCGGTGCTGAAAGGGACCAACGCCCTGCTGGCCTTTTCCCGCGGCGAGGTCTGGAGCGGGGACGACCAGACCTGCATTCGGTGCGGCAAGTGCGTCCGGGCCTGCCCGGTCAATCTGGAGCCAACGTATCTGTATATGTACGAGCGCAAAAACCGTTTGGATATGCTGGAGAAATACCATCTGACCGACTGCGTTGAGTGCGGCTGCTGCTCCTACATCTGTCCGGGGCGGCTGCATCTGGTGCATAGCATACGGACCGGCAAGCAGCTTTTGGCCGCGCGGAAAAACCAACGAAAGGGCGGATAGACGCAATGGATTCCCCGCTGGTAGTATCGTCGTCTCCCCACATCCACGACGAGGAAAACACGCGCTCGATCATGCTGGACGTCTGCATCGCGCTGTTGTTCCCGCTGGCTTTGGGTACATATTATTTCGAGCTGAAGGCTTTTTATCTGGCGGCTGTCTCGGTCCTCTGCTGTGTGGGCTTTGAGTTTGTCTACCGCCGGATTATGAAGAAGAGCAGCACGGTCCGCGACCTGTCCGCCGTGGTGACCGGGATGCTGCTGGCCTTTACGATGCCGGTGTCCGCGCCTTACTGGGTCGTGGCCGTGGGCGCGTTTTTCGCCATTGTGGTGGTCAAGCAGCTCTATGGGGGCCTTGGCAAAAACTTTATGAACCCGGCTCTGGCCGCGCGGGCGTTTCTGGTGATTTCGTTTCCGGCGTATGTGTCCAAATTCACGGAGCCAACGTTTTTGGACGATGACTTCTCCTTGTTCACCATACCCGACGCGATCGCTTCCGCCACGCCGTTAGCGGCGCTGAAGCAGGGCGAGCTGCCGGACGGCGTGACGCTGCAAAACCTGCTGTTCGGCGAGATTCCCGGCTGTATCGGCGAGGTGTCCGCGCTGATGCTGATGCTGGGCGGTCTGTGGCTGCTGATCCGGCGCGTGATTACGCCGCGCATCCCGGCGTCCTATCTCGGCACGGTGGCCGTGTTCACGTTTCTGTTTGCCCCGGAGGGCGTCGCGCCGCTGACGTTTATGCTGTACAGCCTGCTGTCCGGCGGCGTGATGCTGGGCGCGATCTTTATGGCGACAGATTATTCGACCAGCCCCGTCACCAAACGCGGGCAGCTCATGTATGGGATCGGGTGCGGCGCGCTCACGGTGTTTTTCCGGTATTTCAGCCAGATGCCGGAGGGCGTGTGCTTCTCGATTTTGATCATGAACACGCTGGTGTGGACGCTGGATAAAGCGGGCCGCGCCCGGCGCTTTGGGGAAAAACCCCTTGGGTTCCTGTTCCGGCGGAAGGGAGGGGGAAGAACGTGAAAGAAGGCTTTGAAGAGCCGTCGGTCCCTGAAAAAGCCCCTCTGACGCCCGACGCCCTGTCTGAGAAGGACGCAGCCAAAGCGTTTGACGCCGCCGTCGCGGAGACGGGCGGCGCGGTCCCGGCGCGGCAGAAAAATAAGGGTAAGACGCTGGGTGTGCTGACCAAAATGCGCGGGGCGCGGGACCCGGACCGGCCCAGTGTGCCGAAGCGGCCCGGCCCGCCCTCCTACTGGCCGAAAATCCGAAAGTTTGTGTATACCAACACCCGGGCCGATACCATCAGCGGGCTGGGACTGATCCTGTTTGTCATCACGGCCGTGACCGCGCTGGTGCTCAGCACAGGGTACGCGCTGACCCGCGACGTGATTGAGGAACGCGAGCTGGCCGCCCGGGACGAGGCGATGCGCGCGGTGATAGACGCGGATACCTTTCTCCCGTCCGGGGACGCGCATATCCTTCTGGCCCTGCGGAACGGGGAGGCGGTGGGTTATGCCGTGACGGTCACGCCGATTGGATACGGCGGGCCCATTCCACTGATCGTGGGTGTGTCACCGGACTATAAGCTGACTGGCGTATCCTCGCTGTCGATGTACGAAACACCCGGTTTTGGCGCGCGGATCCAGACGGAGCCGGAGTTTTTGGAACAGTTTGCGCAAAGGGGCTTGCCGCTGGTGTACGGCGAACACGGGCTGGACGCCCTGGCCGGCGCGACGGTGACCTCCGACGCGATCCTGGAGGGCGCGCGTGAGGCGATCAAGCGCGTGATTGATTACGAAATGGGGGGCGGCTGATGAAACGCACGATTTTGATCCTGCAAAACGGACTGTTTGAGCAGAATCCCGTGTTCGTGCTCCTGTTGGGAATGTGTCCGGCGCTGGCCACCACCACGGCCGTAACCAACGCGCTGGGCATGGGTGTGACGACCCTTTTGGTGCTGGTCTGCTCCAATCTGTTTATTTCGCTGCTGCGGAATGTGATCCCGGACAAAATCCGCATCGCGTCGTACATTGTGATTATCTCGGGCTTTGTGACGCTGGCGGATATGCTGTTGAAAGCGTATCTCCCAAAACTTGCGTCCTCGCTGGGGCTGTTTATCCCGCTGATCGTAGTCAACTGTACGATCCTCGCGCGCGCGGAGGTTTTCGCGTCCAAGAACAAACCGGCCGCCGCGCTGGCGGACGGCGTGGGTATGGGCGCGGGCTTTACCGCGGCGCTGCTGCTGATGGCGGTCGTGCGCGAACTGCTGGGCAGCGGGAGCCTGATGGGGTTCCGCGTTCTGCCGGAAAACTTTCCCCATACGCTGATGCTGACCCGCCCGCCCGGCGGCTTCCTGACGCTGGGCTTTTTGATTGCGCTGATCCAGTTTGTTTCGCGCCGCCGGGCGCGCGGCAAGGGGAAAGTGGAACCCGCGGAGTCATGGGAAAGGACTAGAAATCTATGACGTTGCAAAGCATCATCACGCTGTGCTTGGGCGCGGTTTTGGTTGAAAATTTTGTGCTGGTGCGCTTTTTGGGCATCTGCCCGTTCTTGGGCGTGAGCAAGAAGATGGACACCGCGCTGGGCATGAGCATGGCGGTCATCTTTGTCATGACGGGATCCGCCGCGTTTTTATGGCCGATCGGGCGTTTGCTGATCCGGTTTGATCTGGGGTATATGCGCATCGTGGCGTTTATTTTGGTCATCGCGGGGCTGGTGCAGCTGGTAGAGCTGGTGCTGAAGCACGCGCTGCCCGCGCTGCATACGGCGCTGAGCCTCTACCTGCCGCTGATTACGACCAATTGCGCGGTGCTGGGCGTCGTTCTGCTCAACTCGGACAGCGGCGCGGGCTATCTGGAGTCGGTCCTGTTCGCGTTTTTCGCGGCGGTTGGCTTTACGCTGGCGATCACCTTGTTTGTGTCGGTACGCGAACGGCTGGAGCATTCGGACATCCCCGCCGCCTTTGAAGGCTTCCCGATCGCGCTGATTACGGCGGCGCTGATCTCGATGGCATTTATGGGGTTCTCCGGAGTGCAGATTTTTCACTAACGTCCCCAGAAAGGAAAAGGTCGTATGGAGATATTGACAGCCATCGCGGTCTTAGGCGGCGTCGGGTTGCTGATGGGACTTCTGTTAGCGGCTGCTTCGCGCGTATTTGCGTTCAAAGAGGATCCGGTGATGCGGGAGCTGGTCGAAATCCTGCCCGGCGTGAACTGCGGCGGCTGCGGCGTGACCAGTTGCGAGCTGTTTGCCAAGCAGCTGCGGGAGGGCCGCGCGGACGTCAACGGCTGCCCGGTCGGCGGCACGGAGGTCGCGGAGCGTTTGGCCGGGGTGCTGGGGCTGAAAGCGGGCAAATCCACGCGCCTGACCGCGCTGGTGCGCTGTTCCGGCGGAATGCGCGCGCACAATAAATATGTGTACGAGGGGCTGACCGACTGCAACGCCGCGATGCGGATCGGCGGCGGAAGCCCGAAGGAATGCTCGTACGGCTGCATTGGCTTGGGTACGTGCGGGGCGGCCTGCCCATGGGGGGCCATCCGTCTGGCAGACGGAGTGGCTGAGGTGGATCC
>Ga0082212_10006545_pt1 | contig 15625 bp, 15 predicted proteins | sample TergutNt197P3_FD_71548 | JGI IMG/M metagenome (GOLD analysis project Ga0082212, IMG submission 71548) | Neocapritermes taracua P3 segment gut microbial communities from Petit-Saut dam, French Guiana - Nt197 P3 | ecosystem: Host-associated > Arthropoda: Insects > Digestive system > Gut ...
AAAGTCTGGTGGGAAATAGCATCTATCGGCGATTCAAAAACGGCGACTTCATAACTATTAGGGTCATTCGGCGGGATTGTAAATCCATACTTTTTATCGCTCCCCTCCACGTCCTGCTTAAAATCGCCTCTAATCCCGCGCATGGCTGCAAATCTGACTTTTCCATGCGTATCACGCCCGATAAATACAGCATTGTGAAACCCTTTACTTTCATACAAATTTCCGCGATTAATGCAGTTTAATATCAAATCACGGTCAATCCCACGACTCTGCAAATATGCAATGACGCGGTTATTGTTATCATTTCTGAGCGGTAAAATAAGCGGTTTGCGTTCAATAATTGGTTTTGCTTTTGATACAACTCGCTCATGCGGTCTTTCGTTTAAAACCATACAAACTGCGTCAACGAAATCATAACCCCGAACATCGGTCAAATACCCATACGCGGTTCTGCCGCCGATTCCTCTACTATGCCAATGCCAAACACCTTTGTTCACTGCGAGGGATTTATGGTCTTTCAACCTAAACTCTTTCCCGACACGGTGAATGTTGTGCGGCTCGGTGGCGAGAATGTAGTCAAGAACATCGACTTCTTTTGCGCGTTCAATCTGCTCATCAGTTATAAATCCCATTTGTTATAATCACAACTTCGCTCGATTCTTTCGTGAGATATAAAATCTTGATTTATGTCACCGCAACAGCATTTTTTCAATGTACAGCCTTGTTGATTTCCGCCGTAATACAAGCAACAAAAGCAGTGGGAATCCTCAATATCATTGGCTCTGAATTTGTTTATAAATCGTACATATTGTTTCATGCGAATCTCCTTAATTTAGTGATGATTAGTGTTTTTGACAGTTTCTATGGCATCCCGAATATCCCTACCGTCAATTTCGTTGCCGAGGCAATCCCAACCGTCATATTTCTTTCTCGCGAAAAGCTCGATTCGTGGAATATCACCCATGAGTTCAACAATCTTTTCCCGCACTATATCCGGCTTTTTACTGTGTTTTTCAATGGGCGTATCAACAACGCAGTGAACCGCTTTTGATATACGTTTGGGCTTTCCTTTGGTAGCAATAATGCAGATTTCGGGATTTGAGCGCGTCCAAAACCCTAATCCAAAGAACCATGAAGGGCTTTTACGGTTGCGTTTCACCCAACAGAATCCCAATGTTTTATACTCAAATCCCCAACTCTTAACCGTCTGCAAACCTTCCTGTAAATTCGGAAAAGTCACCCACAAAAATAAAATACAATCCTTCGCGGAGATACTCGCTACATCAAGATTGTAAATATCTTCATTGCTCATGGTGCGGTAATGGTTTTCGGCGACACCCTGACCGCCTTTATTACGGTAAGACCACGGACAATCCGCATAAATACACCCGTACTTCATTTTACTGATTTTCCTCTCTGTTTTGATTTCGTATATAAAAAAAGAGGGCGTTCCCGAATCGAATAATCGAATCAGAAACCCCTCTTTGTGCGGAATTTACTGTTTATTTAGATTTTTTCAGGATACTTCTTTGTCTGTAATTATATTTCTCACAAAATCCAAAACTTTCTGTGCTTCATCAATGCTTTTTTCGCTGATAATGTCAACGGAAGCACTCTCGAATGTTAAGGGCTTGCTGTCTTTAAGGTCATTTGCGACTAATCCAACGATATACTCTTTTAGGCTCAGTCCGTTTTCCACTCTCCGAATACTTATCCTTTTATGGAGCGCAGGGTCAATTCGTATTGCTATTGTTTTATCCATGCTTAACACCCGCTTTCCACTCCGTCAAAAGCCTGATTATCACGTCATTCATCTGCTTTTGCGAATAATCAGAAGGGAAATATTCCTTAAAGCTGTTGATTTTTCCGCTTTCTTTCGATGATTTCTTTTCCTCCGAAAATACCGTGTCAATCATATCTGCGGTTAATTCGCCGTCTTTCTGCATTTTCTTCAACCTTACCGCCTGCGACAACGATGGCTTGACTTCATACTTTGCCATCGCATCTAAAACCAACGCCTGTTCCTTGCGTGATAAGTAGGACAACTCCACGGCAGGATTGAAAGCGAGTTTTTTGGAATCCACCTTATCCAACAGAGCAGGGACGAGTTCTGTCAACCGCACAAGACGAAATATCTGATTCTTACTCTCGCCGGTCTGCTCTACAAGCACATCTACCGATAATCCGTCACCCTTAACACCCTTATGGTTCAACGCTTCCAATTTCACACGATACGCCCACGCTTTCTCGCTGAACAACAGGCTTTCCCGTTGTTCAAGGTTGCTGTCAACCATTATAATCGCGGCATTATCATCATCGAGTTCACGAATAATCACAGGCATGGTAGAAGTTTCTGACAATTCACAAGCACGTTTCCGTCTGTTCCCGCAGAGTAGCTCATATCCGCCGTCTTGACGAGGGCGGGCTATACCCGGTTCACGAACGCCATATTGCTCAATACTCTTGACCAATCTCGACATGGATTCATCGTCAACAACATTAAACGGATGGAACTCAGGCGGGTAGAGGTCGGTAAGCGGAATTTCCATAATACTTTCTTCGCTCATTGGTGTGACGGTGCTTCTGAACACGCTGTCAATGCCTTTTAGAGAGATGTTCCCAATCGGTTTAGACATCACCAATCACCTCCCGCACCAAAGATTCATATGCCGCCGCTACTTTTCCGTTCGGGTCATGCAAGAAGATAGATTTGCCTGTCGCGCTTGTTTCGGCGGCACGAACGGAATTAGGAATATGTTCCTTGAAAATGCGGATTTCTGTTCCGTATGCTCCTTCAACCGCCCGAATGATTTCTTTAGAAAGTCTTGTCCGCTTGTCAACCATTGTTAAAAGAATCCCGCATATGTCGAGGTATGGGTTGATAAATTCCCGAATCTGTGTTATGCTTGTGAGCAGTAATTCTAAACCCTTTGCGTCAAGAAATTTCGGCGTGATTGGAATGATTGCAGAATCCGCCGCCGCCAACGCATTTATTGTCAGCAAATCAAGCGTGGGTGAGGTATCAATCAAGACAAAATCATATGATGACCTCACCTTTTCGATGTACTTCTTCAGAATAATTTCCCGCCCCATAATCGGAGCAAGGACAATCTCCATGCCTGTCAAGCTGTCGTTCGCCGGAAGTATGTCAACCCCCTCTGAATGTCGGATTATGCCTTCTGCCGGGTCAAAATCTTTCTTGTCGATTATGTCTTTCATAACAGTTACAAGCGTGGTCGGCAGATTATCCGGCGTTATCCCCATACTTACGGTTAATGAATATTGATTGTCCGCGTCGATTAACAGAACCTTTTTGCCTTTTCGAGCAAGTCCGACACCAAGACTTGCCGTTGTCATGGTCTTGCCTGTCCCTCCTTTTCTTGCGGTGATTATAATTGTTTTGCCCATACGAGTACCTCCTGTTTTTTGGGGCAAAATTTTAGCGTTTATTTTACGTTAGTCGTTTTCAAGAGAAAAATCAGCCCCGTTTTGGTTGGAAAAAGAATGGCATATAATAACGCCAAACCCGCAAACCCTCGATTCTATCAGGGATTTTTGGACTTAGCGTTATTATATCATACGGGCATACCTGCGCCAGTCTTCTCGTAGCATTGGGAATCCCGATGAAGATGATACAGGAATGGCTGGGGTACAGCGTATTTCAGACCACCGCAAACCGTTACTCACATCTGGCTACCGATGCGAAAAACATCGTCGCGGATACAATAGCCGGAAAACTCGCGGAAAACGAGACAAAACCGAATCTGCCCGAAATCATACCGCCTGGCACAAATCAATGTGACAGGCGAAAAACCGCATAAATCTACATTATAGCGGGTTTTATAAGAGCCGCAGGTGAAGGGATTCGAACCCCTGTGCCCGTGAAGGCAAACGGTTTTCAAGACCGCCCCGTTATGACCGCTTCGGTACACCTGCATATAAAGGACAAGTCTCAGTTTATCATAAAATTAAACCAAAGTCAATATATTATATTGACTTTTTTTTTTTTTATGGTAAAATACCAATATATGGACTGGTAATATAAATACGGAGGATAAGAAAATGGCATTTGAAATCATCACCGATACGGCGTCCGGGCTTTCATACAAGTATATTACAAAGAATAATATCAAAATGGTTTCGTTTAAGTATTACTTTGGCGATGACGAATACGATACCTTTGTACCCTCGAGCGACGAAGGGTGGCTCATTGAGTTTTATGACAGATTAAGGCGTAAGGAATCGGCGAGTACCGCTATGGTCAACGAGGACGCCTTTGTTACGGCGTTTACCGAGGTTTTGAATAAGGGGAAGGATTTTATTTATTTGGCTTTTTCGTCGGGCTTAAGCGGAACATATGAAATAGCCGTCGCGGTCGCCGAAAAGCTTAAACCTCTCTATCCCGAAAGAAAAATGTACGTCTTTGATACAAAATCTGCCGCGCAAGGGTTGGCTCTTAATGTAGATTTTGCGGTCAGACAGCGCGATAAAGGCGATTCAATTGAACAGATTTATAAATGGCAGTGTGACAATGTGTTAAAAATCTGTCACTGGTTCACGGTTGACGACCTTTTCTTTTTAAAACGCGGCGGAAGGATTTCCGGCGCGACGGCGGTCGCGGGGACTGTGTTGGGGATAAAGCCGGTAATGCACGTCGACGACGACGGAAAGCTTATAAAGGTCGATACGGCGCGCGGCAGAAAAGCGTCTTTGGACGCGCTCGTTGCAAAACTTGGAGAAACGGCGATTTCCCCCGAGAATCAACGGGTTTTCATAGGACACGGCGATTGTATAAACGACCTCAAATATGTCCAAAAGCAGATTAAAGAAAAATATAACGTCAAGGAGTTCGAAACGGGATTTATCAACCCGGTAATTGGGGTTCATTCCGGGCCCGGAACCGTTGCGTTATTCTTCTACGGAAGTAAAAGATAGAGGTCATATTAATGAATACTCTTCTTGATTCCTTGCACAAAAGGGCGAGAAGCCTCCCCTTATCCCCCGGCGTTTATATTATGAAGGACAAGAAGGGGAAAATTATTTATATCGGTAAAGCAAAACAGCTAAAAAATCGAGTTTCAACCTATTTTATTGATAACGCAAAGCGAGACCGTAAAACGCAAAAATTAGTTGAACGTATAAACGATTTTGATTATATAGTTACGCCTAAGGAGATTGACGCATTTGTGCTTGAAACCTCGCTTATTAAACAGCATCGTCCTAAGTACAATATACTTTTAAAGGACGCGAGGGGGTTTAATTACATCAAAATTACCGGCGGGGCATATCCGAGACTTCGCTATGTGTTACAGGCGAACGAACCGGACGCCGAATATATCGGCCCGTATGTAGGCGGCTTTTTTGTGAAACAATCGGTCGAAGACGCAAACCGAATTTTCATGCTCCCGTCCTGTAACCGTCGGTTCCCCGACGATTTTAACAAGGCGCGCCCCTGTCTCAATTACGGGATTAAGCGGTGCATGGGGGTGTGCTTGGGAAAGATTCCCGAGGACGAGTATAAAAGCATAGTAGAAGCCGCCGTCGATTATATCAAAAAGGGGAGTAAGGCGAGCGTTGCGGCTTTAACCATCGAGATGGAAAATGCCGCCGAGAAGCTGAACTTTGAAAAAGCGGCGCGGATTCGCGACAGAATTGCCGCTATGAAAAGCGTCGACACCGTTCAAAGCGTTATCGCCTCAAAGCTGACCGATTATGATGTAATAGCGTCGTTTTGCGACGACCAAAAAGCGGCGATTGCCGTTGTTAAGTATTCGGGCGGCAGATTAGTCGACAAGGAGAGCTTTTATATCGGAGACGAATACGATTTACAGAAAATGTTCGGCGATTTTTTACTTGAATACTACTCCGAAACCGCACCAACCGAAATATATATCGAAACGGAATTAGAGGATATTGAGATTTTCGAAGAGTATTTTAGGAACGAATGCGGTCATAAGGTTAAGCTTATAACGCCAAAACGCGGCGAAGGCTTGTCACAAATTATGCTCGCAAAGAGTAACGCGGCGGAATTTCTCACCTTAAAAATAGGCAGAAAGTCAAAGGAATTAACCGCGCTCGACGAGCTTTCCGGGTTGCTCGGACTCAAAAAAAGCCCTAAATACATCGAATGTTACGATATATCCAATATCGGCGAGTCGACAAAGGTCGGCGGTATGGTGGTTTTTAAAGACGGTAAGCCGTTTAAAGCCGCTTATCGAAAATTTACAATTAAAGATGTAGAGGGGCTCGACGATTACGGTTGCATGAAAGAGGTAATACAAAGGCGGTTTTCTCGATATAATAATAATGACGAAGGGTTTTCCACCCTCCCCGATTTGATTTTATTAGACGGCGGGATAGGTCATGTGTCGGCGGTCAAATCCGTTTTAGACGGAATGAACATCGACGTAAGGCTTTTTGGCTTGGTGAAGGATTCGCGGCATAAAACTCGGGCGGTTGTCGCCACGGGTGAAGAAATACAAATTAAAGCGAACAAAAACACCTTTACCTTATTGACGAAGATTCAAGAAGAGGTTCATCGTTTTTCGGTCACCTTTGCAAGAGAAAAGCACAAAAAAGACTCCTTCGCTCTTTCGCTCACAGATGTACCGGGAATAGGCGAAGCAAAAGCCGCCGCATTATTAAAACGGTTTAAAACGAAACAAGCGTTGAAGCAAGCGACCATTGAGCAATTACGAGAGGCGGCAAAAATAAATCAAGAAAAAGCAGAGGAGCTGAAGAAATTCATAGATGAAGCGTTTTAGAGGAGTAATATAATGCGGGTTATTACGGGGGCGGTAAAGGGCGTAAGCCTACACGCATTGACCGGCGAATCGACCCGCCCCACATCAGACAAGGTGAAGGAAGCGATGTTTTCCGCGATACAGTTTGACGTAGAAGGGGCAATTGTCCTCGATTTATTCGCCGGCTCGGGACAGCTCGGTATTGAGGCGTTAAGCAGAGGCGCGAAAAAAGCTTACTTTGCCGATAATAACCCGAAAGCCGTCGCACTCATTAACGAGAATTTGAAGAAAACGGGTTTTGACCCTACCTTGTCGGATAGTCCGTCGCGGGTCGACAAGCTTCCGTATGCCGCTTTTTTACGATTGGTTAAGGACGAATTTGATATTGTTTTTCTTGACCCGCCTTATAAGAGAGGGATTATCGGGAAGGTGTTCCCTTTATTGCTTCCAAAGATGAAGCATGACACAAGCGGCGAAAAAAAGGGTATAATAATCTGTGAGCATGAGAGCGAGTTACTGCTTCCCGACGAGGTTTACGGATATAAAGCGGCAAAAACCTATCGTTACGGCTCTGTGGGTTTAACAATATATACCGCTTAAGGAGGTCAAATGAAAATAGCGATATACCCGGGGAGCTTTGACCCGGTAACATACGGGCATCTTGACATTATCGAAAGGGCGGCAAAGCTTTTCGACAGGCTTATTGTATTAGTTTCGATTAACCCGGTCAAGCCGTCAACATTTTCTACCGAGGAGCGGGTGGACTTTCTTCGAAAGAGCACAAGCGTTATTGAAAACATCGAAATAGACAGCAGTTCGGGCCTATTAATAGATTATTTTAAAAAGAAAAACGCAGACGTAATAGTTAAGGGGCTTCGCGCAATGTCTGACTTTGAATATGAGTTCCAGATGGCGTTAATCAATAAGGATATGTATCAAAAGGCGGAAACCGTTTTCCTTTCGGCAAATTCGGCGAGTATGTTTCTTTCGTCGAGCGCGATGAAACAAATTGCTATGTTTGGCGGCGATATAAGCGCGTTTGTACCCGATTGTATTGCCAAGGATATAATTAAACGATTAAAAATAAATTAAGGAGACTATACAGTAATGAATATCGAAGAAATACTCTCAATGATGGACGATGTGCTTGATAAAGCGGTGGCGGTTCCGTTCAGCGGGAAGAAAAGCTTAATCGACGTCGAGATAATGAACAACCTAATCCACGAAACCCGCATGAGTCTTCCTCGCGAAATTGAAGAGGCGAGAGAGGTGGTTGCTACACGTAAAAAATTAGTAAACGAGGCAAAAGCTGAAGCCGAGAAAATAATTCAAAGAGCGGAGGAGCTTGCGCGTAAAATGGTAGCGTCACAGGAGATTGTACGCCTCGCACAATCGCGCGCCGAAGAAATTATGGTAAACGCTCAAAATAAATCAAAAGAGCTTCACAACACGACAAAGGACTACGTAGACAATATGCTCGCGAAAACCGAGGAATTGAATAAACGCAATTACGAGGACGTGAAGAAAGCGCGAATGGCGTTAAAAGGCGTGGGGAAATAGCCACCCTATAGTATAACGCCGCCCCCGACAACTATATCGTCGTTGTATAGTACAACCGCCTGTCCCTTTGCGATTGCCCGTTGCGGTTCGTCAAACTCGACACGAACCTCACCGTTGTCGTTTATAACCTCCGCCGTTGCCGATTGTTCAATTTGATTGTATCGGATTTTTGCTTTAACGCGAATAGACGTTTCGGGCGGTTTATCAAAAGAAATCCAGTTGAAATCACTCGCGGTCAGCGACCTCGAATACAAGCCCTCATTTGTGCAAAGGGTAACGGTATTATTTGACAAATCCTTCGAACGGACATACATAGGCTCGGCGAACGAAATGCCGAGTCTTTTTCTTTGTCCGACGGTATAGCGGATTATGCCGTTATGCTTCCCTATAATTTTCCCGTTTGTATCAATAAAGTCGCCCTTTAAAAATGTTGTTCCGGTATATTCCTCAATAAACCTTGCGTAATCCCCGTCGCGAACGAAGCATATATCCTGACTATCGCGTTTATATGCGTTGATAAATCCTTTTTTTGCGGCTATATCACGAATTTCGTTCTTGCAAAGACCGCCCAACGGGAGAAGGGTTCGCGACAATTGTTCCTGCGTCATTGAATAAAGAACATAGCTTTGGTCTTTTGTCGCGTCGACCGCCTTTTTTAAAAGCGTACGTTTTGTTTTTACATCGTATTCGATTTTAGCATAATGTCCCGTTACAATATAATCCATATCCATTTCATTTGCGCGCAAAAACAGCCTTTCAAACTTCATATACCGGTTACAGTCGATACAGGGGTTTGGGGTCGCGCCGTTTTGATAGGCGTCGACAAATCGCTCTATTACCTGTTTCGAAAATTCATCAGAAAAATTAAACACATAAAAAGGAATCCCGAGAGCCGCCGCAACGCTTCGCGCATCATCTGCGTCCTCAAGCGTGCAACAGGCTTTTTCGCGGCGGGGAGTATCATAATTATCGGAATCATCGTCGAACAGCTTCATCATCACCCCGACACAATCGAACCCACCTTCCTTTGTCAAGTAGGCGGCAACCGAGCTGTCGACCCCGCCGCTCATCGCTATTAATGCTTTTTTCATTTACAACTCCTAAAACTATTGAAATTTATATTATTACATGATATACTATTATTTAATATTATTAAATATTAATTATTATGTTGGAGGTATATCATGATTAAAAGGCGATTTTTAACCCCCGCATTGGCGTTTACGTTAGCGTTTTCGCTAATGTTAGGACTTGCGGCTCGTTATGAACCCGCGTCCGCCGCCGCACCCGTCCGTTATGAGGCGGAGAACGCAACGCGGACAAATGACGCTTCGGTAGAGAACAGCGCGGCGGCTTCGGGGGGAAAGTATGTTTCGATGAGAGAGGGGAATCTCTCTTTTTCGGTAACGGTTCCATCGGCGGGGTTTTATACGGTTTGGGTCGGCTATTCGCTCAATGACCCTTCAAAGGAACAGGATATAAGGGTCAACGGAAGCGTGGAGGGTAAAACGGTATTTACCCGTACCACAAATTCCGCCGTTACTTTTGTAGAAATGGTTCTTTTGCAAAAGGTTAAGCTCAATAACGGAGCAAACACAATCGAGATTATCAAGAATTGGGGTTGGGTCGATATCGACTACATAGCGGTAGGAGAGTTTGAGGCTACCCCGTTCAGCATTGACACCGCGCCTATAAACCCTAAGGCTTCGGCGAATACAAAGAAGCTGTATACTTTTTTACGCGAAAACTTTCAAAATAAAGTTATAAGCGGCGTCATGACAGACAGCGGGAAAAACATCGGTAACGACGGCAAAGCTCTTACCGCTATAGAACCACAGGTTGAGGTGGCTTTTATAAAATCGTCATCAAGTAAAACGCCCGCGCTCTTGGGGTTCGATTTCATGCACGGAACCGGAAAAGGCTCCGACGGAAGCTGGTACAAAGAAAATATACAAGGTGCCATAAATATGGCGGAGGATTTGTGGAAAAAAGGCGGTATATCTACTTTTTCGTGGCACTGGAGAGACCCGAGCGGCGCGATTGAGGACTTTTATACAAACAAAGTAAGCTTCGACGCAAACGCCGTTTTTAACACGTCTTCTTCCGAATACAAAGCGATGATTAACGATATCGACATTGTTGCCGGTTATCTTAAAAAGCTCGCGGATAAAGACGTTCCCGTATTGTGGAGACCGTTACACGAGGCGGCGGGCGGTTGGTTTTGGTGGGGGGCAAAAGGCCCCGCCGCCAATAAAGCCCTTTGGGCATTAATGTATGACAGGCTTACTAATCATCACAACTTAAACAATCTTATATGGGTGTGGACTTGTGAAGAAAACGCAAATGCGCTCGAATGGTACCCCGGCGACCAGTATGTTGATATAGTCGGTCGTGATTTTTACTATCCCGACGGGGCGGGGCAAAAGAACCACGGTTCGCTCATGGCTTCCTTTGAGCATTTAAAAGAATTGTATAAAGGCAAGAAAATCATCGCGTTAAGCGAAAACGGCTCTGTTCCTTACGGAGAAAACTTAGTTGCCGACGGCGCGGGCTGGTCGTGGTTCATGCCTTGGTACGGCGCGCACACGGGAATAGGCAGCTCCGCACATAATACAGCCTCCGACTGGAACAAGGTTATGAACCACAGCTATGTTTTAACACTTGAGAGTATGCCCGGCTGGAGCAGTTATAACCCAAATCCTGATTCAACAACGGCGACAACCCCCGCAACAACTGTAACAGCGGCGACCTCCCCCGTGACAGACCCCACAACAACGGTTACAACCGCAACCCTGCCCGCCACAACCATAACAACGCCGATTCCTAACCCCGCGGGTGTTTTGTACGATATGCAAAATGTCGCGCTCGCCGAGTTTGAACATTTGAACGGCAGCGGCGGAAGCTCCGGCACAAACAGAGAGAACGATGTCTTGGTTTTTAACGGCGACACAAATATGCAGGTCGCGACGATTGCGGGCCCGCCGCGTATGGTGAACGTCAGTGCGCGCGCAAGCTCGAGCCACGGCGTCAGAATCCAAACGGGGAATATCCCCGGAATTGTGGCGGATAAGGATTACGAATTTGAAATAACCGGGCGTTTTGACAATCCAACGTCGGATATTAAAGCGAGATTGCGGGTCGAAAACGACGCGCGGAGGCCGATAGGGAGCGTACCCTTGAACACCGACGGAACATTTACGTTGAAGCTTACCGTAAGCGGCGATATTATTCTGCAGGATGCCGCCGCCGGAGCGGTTTCTGCCGCGCAATACAGCATAGGCAACGAGGGGAGCAGTTTTCCCGATATGACAATAACCGGCGTCATTATAAGAGAGGTTGGCTCATCGGCGGCGACAACAACTGTAGCGGCAACAACGACGAATGATATTGCGTCCGAAACGCCGTTTACATCTGCCGTTACGAGCGATTCAAGCGAATCGAGCGACACCACTACTGCATATGGTATTACATCTGATATTACCGATACAGCAGATACCACATCGGGTATGTCCGATATAACGAGCGATATGTTTTCTGATATATCCTCCGATATAAGCGATACAACGAAATATGAAGACTCGACCGCAACGAATACTAATACAACGCTTGATACCGCCGATACCACTGCCGATACTACCGCACCCGACGTTACGTCCTCCGACTTTGATATAACGTCAACAACATATGGTATTACGTCCACAGATATTGCTACCACATCGGGTATTGGCGACATTTCGAGCGATATATCCGACACAACCTCGCCGGATATCACGACGACTGCACCGGATATTACCACGACTGAACCGGATATAACGACGACCACGCAGGATATCACAACAACTGAACCGGATATTACCACGACTGAACCGGATATCACGACAACTACGCCGGATATCACGACAACTGCGTCGGATATCACGACAACTGCACCGGATATAACGACGACCACGCAGGATATCACGACCGTCACCGATACAAATTTCACTTCCGACACGGTGGCGACAACCGCCGAAACTGTACCCAATATTACGTCCGACACGGGCGAAACAACGGCGGCAACCGATTCCTCCGTTTCTTCCGATTCTTCTTCAACTTCGGCGACTTCGACTTCGGCAACTGCGCCGACCACGACTATTATTACCGAGCCGACAATTCCTCAGACCACGACCGCAACGCCGCCGCCTGTCAAATTCGGGATTCTGTCCGCAGAGGGACTTGCGGCGGGCGAGCCTACAATTTTCTGTTTCATGGAGATTCTACTCGACCTCGTAGGAATGTCGAGTAACGCGACCGACAACCCCGCCGCGATATTGAGTCCGCAAGGGCGACAGGCGGGTAAGCCCACCATTTTCTGTGCGATTGAAATCTTACAATTTCTTGTGGGAATGACCCCGTTGGATATGCTCGGAAAGTGATACGTTGAGTAGGTTTTAGAAGACCTTTAAAGTTAAATCCTTGTATGCTTTACAAGGATTTAACTTATTTATATTGTAGTTGTATATTGTCTAATGTTTGGAATGTCGGATTCGCCGCATGATAATAAAATCCTGTAAAAGATTGTCTATTTTATCTTTTAATACCTCTCTTATGATAGGCTTTGAAATAAACCCGGCGGTTCCGTAGCTAATTGCGACGCTTATATTATCGACAGATGCGTCGGACGTAAGAAAGACAATGGGCGTTTCTCTGTGTCCTTTACTTGCGCGTATAATCGGCACAAGGTCATAACCGCTCAAAACGGGCATTTTACAGTCCAATAAAAATAAGTCCGGCGATATAATGTCCAAAAGCGCGTGCAGATTTTCCGGCTTCGAGAGCGTTCGCACTATATACTTTTCGTTTAGCACAACATTAATTGCTTTTAAAACGCTCGGATTGTCGTCAACCGCTAAGACTAAGGGTCTGCTGCTCCACTTTTTGCTCGGTTCGGTTTGAAGCTCTATGCTTTCTATAAGCGTTTCAATATTGAAGGGTTTTGTGATATAATCGTTAGCGTCATAATTTTTTGCTTTTATCATAGACGCCTTGTCCGTTTTACCCGACACGAATATAACGGGAATCATGCAGAATTTTTCATGTGTTTTTAAGTTTTTTATTGTCTTATAACCGTCAACATCGGGCATATTCACGTCTAACAAAATGACATCGGGCGTAACGTCCTCTAAAAGCTCAAAAAGTGCCTCCGCCGACGTCACGGGGAAGAAATCATAATACTTTTTAAGTCGCTCTTTAGTTGACGACAAGAAAAACGCCATATCATCAACCATGACAACCTTTTTTTTAGGAGGGGCTTTTTTGTCGTCTTTTCCGCCGCCCGACGCCCCATTGTCATCTTCGTCGTCGTCATATATAATACCGTCAATTCTTCCGCTCTTCGCTTGTTTTTCTTCTGCTTCGTTTTCTGCGGTTTCTTCCTCGTTAATTATACCTTCGTTTTTTTCATTATCTGCCATAAAAGCAACCCTCCGATTTTTTATAATATATTAGAGTCCGTCAAATAAACCGTTAATTCGCGAAACAACCGTTTTGTATTCAACCATTTCGACCTTTTGCGACAACCACTCGGTAAGACCGTCATCGTCGGTATAACAATACTTATTAATTTCGTCCATTATCGAGTCCGCCTCGGTCATGTCGTAAACCCTACAAGCGTCGGCGAGCTTTTTCAATAAGCCTTCATCGGGCTTTTTTCTTTGCGGCTTTGTGGTTAGGGCGTTTATGCTTTCAACCATTTTACCGACATTGGCGACGAGCGTCCTTGCCGTTTCTATAAAATTAGGGTTGTTTTCCGTTATAAAGCTTAAGTTGCCGTCCTTTGCCGCAAATTCGAGCGATTTTGCTTTATCTCCCGCCTCGTTTGCAAAAATATCATAACTCATTCCCTTAAAGCCATGTACCTTTATCTCATAGCTTTTCAGGTCGTTTGGGTCGATAACCGCCATTGCCTCGAGCATAGGGAGCGAGTTTATCGAAAACGAACGCAATATTCTGAAATACGCCGAAACGTCTCCCTCGTACTTTTGGATGCCTTTTTCGACATCGAGCCCCTCGATACCGTTGAGCAATACGGTTTTCATTTCGTCGGAGTTGGGACTGTCTTCCGAATCGCTTTTTAATTCCTCGGACGTTTTTGCGTCGTCCGCTACAATGTACCTGTTTAAAATAACATCTAATTTGCTTATGTTTATAGGCTTTGCGAGATACCCGTCAAACCCGTTTTGTTTCAAAAAGTCCGAATCGTCATCATGTTCATCGGCGGTCAATACAATAATTGCGCGATTGTATCCCGTTTTGCGAATCATAGCCGTTGCTTCAACCCCGTCCGTTTCGGGCATTAAATGGTCCATAAAGATAATATCGTAGGAATTACCCCGTTCTACCTTTTGAACAGCCTCAAGTCCGCCGCCGGCTGTCTCAATTTGAAGCCGATAAAGCTTCATAAGCTCCGACGCAACGCATAAATTCTGTTCCGTGTCATCAACAACCAAAACCTTTCCGTTCGGCATGAGACGGCGCGTATTATCAGCCATGAGCAATACCCCCCGAATGAGATTCAATGAGATTCTAAGATGATTATATACCATATTATTACTTTTGTCAATAGGGGGTTTATTTTTTTGAAACAATGTGGTATAATTTAAGAGGTTGCCTAAACAGGCTCTGAGAGAGGCGGAATAATGGAAAATAATAAAAATACGGTAAATTGTTTCAAATGCAAGCATCTGATAATTACATGGGACACTAAATTTCCGAAGGCTTGCGGCTTGTTTAAATTTAAATCGGCACAAATGCCGTCGGCGGTAATCTTCGGCAACAGCGGTATACCTTGTGAAGGGTTTGAGCTTAAGACATAGCGGACTCTGAGGCAATGTAATACACTCCCTCAAATGTTCTTTAAAGTAAAAATACCGTTACCGTATTCCTCTTCGTCAACAACCAAGCCTTCTTTAATCAGCTCAGAATTTGCCGTTTCAATTAATGCGGCGTTAAAGGCTTTGATACATTTTTTCCCGTTTGACGAAACGGCGGCGGGTACAAGAATAATGACGCGCTTTTCGCCGCTTTTATACTTAGAAATGTATTTCTCCGCCCAAATTCGCCCGTAATCCCGCGCTTCGTCCAATATTTTGCGCTCGCTCAATTCTATGCTTTTCAGAAATGATGCGTTTTCCTCTCGTTTTACAAGCTCGGGCGCGTGTCTTCTGTCAAAGTCGTTAATATTCATGAATATGACCATTCCTTTCCGAGGCACAAAACCTCTGCGAATAAAAGCCTATCCAGCTTCGGGGCGGCAGCGCCACCCCTGCCAGCTTTTATTCAAA
>Ga0082212_10006546_pt1 | contig 15625 bp, 15 predicted proteins | sample TergutNt197P3_FD_71548 | JGI IMG/M metagenome (GOLD analysis project Ga0082212, IMG submission 71548) | Neocapritermes taracua P3 segment gut microbial communities from Petit-Saut dam, French Guiana - Nt197 P3 | ecosystem: Host-associated > Arthropoda: Insects > Digestive system > Gut ...
GACGGTACATCTGTGAAATTGATTTCAGCTTTTGTTTGTGTCGTGGTTGTTCCTGTATCTGACGTGTTATTTGTAGATGGTGATGTGCTTGTTGGGGAATTGGGAGAATTTGAAGGAGGTCTATTGGGGTTGTTATTCGGCGGTGTCGGTGGTTGCGATGATGATTTTAATGTAAAACGTGCCTGTAATGTTCGGTCTGCTATTGCAGTAAAGCTATATATTACACTAGCACCAGTAATCTTAACACCGCTTTCGTACCACCCGTCAAATATATAGTTACTATTAGCTGTAGCGGTCAATGTGGCATTAGACCATTTGTTATATGAGCCACTGCCTGAAACCGTACCGCCCTTTCCCGCTGTTGTAGTAATGATAACCGTATCATCTAAATTGCTGACGACATTTTCGCTCCCGTTTTCCATTATTTCAGCTATAATTTCTGAGCCGTCAAAGACAAAGAGCTGAACATCGGGTACTGCCGTAATCTCGCCACTAACAACGCTTACCATTTGCTTTCCGTTAACCAATGCTACATCAGCGAATAGTTTTTGCTCTTGAATATCGCCTGTTACCATGTCAATAGCAGACACCATAAAATTCATCACGCCTGTATCTGTTGCTTTTAAGAAGTAATTATATTCTTGACCGTCTAACGAAATAACGTGTTTATCATCACCATCTATGATTATCAAAAAATAGTTGTCGCTTAAGTTGTGATATATTGCTTTATTATTTATGATTTCAGCCACTAGGACACCTTGACTGTTATATACTTGCACATCGACAGGACACATTATTGACGTTGCTATTATTGGGATAGAACTTCTAGGATTAATTGAAAAACCTGCTGTTGCACTGTTTCTTGCAAACTCAATATAGTGTTCAATGTTATGTCCGGCAATCCCAGCATAACCGGGTATTTTTGACGCTTCTTTTGTAAACCATGTAGTTTTGCCGTATTTCCCCCAAGAATATCCATTTGGTGTAACTAAATCTCCCAATGCTCTAGGTACATAAGTTATATAATCTTCGGTATTACATATATTAAAAATATTATTGAAAAGACCTGACGGATTCCATTTTGAAGCAGTTTCATGCTCTAACGCATTATCAGGAGAACCAAATGTGTAGCAAAAAACATTATTTCTATCTAGTAATAGAAAAGCTAATAGATTAGCAACTGCTCCCCCTCTGCTATGTCCTGTAATCAAATATTTCGTGTTTAGGTTTTTTACATCTGATTCCAGAGCATTCAAAAATTTTATTAAATTGTCATGTACCTTCATCATAGCTGTATTAAATCCACTATGGTGATGTGCGATGTTGTCATAAGTGACCGTTAAATTGCTTCCCCAATCAGAACCAGACAAGATGTTTCCGTCAGTCCCTCTTATAACTACCGCAACAACAAGTGTATCGTCAATTACTTTCCATGCAAAAGTATGAGCAGTATTATGTAATTCATACTCTGGTTGCCAAATATCATAAATGTAATTGTGTGATTTTATATTGTTCCGTTCAAATCCTTGTTCTTCCAATGCGTTTTCAATTTCATTTCTTGAGTATGCCGCACTTGATAACTCAGCACTTAACAATGCAATTCTTGGATTATATGTAGTAGAAGAAGCAGTAACAATTTCGTCAATCGGAAACGTTTCGGCAATGTTGTTCCCACCACTCGGGGTCATTCCCCGCAAGTATGGATAGCCATTGTTGATATTAGGGTCAATCGCCCAAATGGTGTTGAAATCAAATCCAATAAATGATGATTGCTGTCGCATTTGAGAAGATGTAAGTGGTGTTGTGGTATCTATACCTCCCCCTACACCTAGCTTGGTTGAAACAGGTGCATTATTGGTAGTTTGGTTGCTATCTATATTCCAATAGCAATTAGAAACTTTGTAAGCATTGCCATTACCGTTTAGACCAACAATCCCCCCCAGCCAGTTATAATCAGGTGTATAGAAGCTAGAATTAATATTGCCAATATTGTAACAATTATTAATAGTAAAATAATCAGTAATACTACTACAAATTCCACCTGCAGTTGGTCTGCCATTTGACGAAGAAGTAACATCACCGACATTATAACAATCAACTATAATAGGTTCATTAGAAATGCTATAATCGGCATTGGCACCTCCAATAATTCCTCCTGCTCCCGCAGCGACAATAGAAGTCGTAGGAAAAATAACAGACGCTGAGACAGTGCCTACATTATAACATTTACTAATTATTGAAGATGTGATTGCAGATACAACACCTCCTGCAATTCCCCCTGCTTTTGAAGTAAAAGGAGAATTAGAAGCCACTGCTCCTGCATTAAAGCAATTACTAATAGCAATATTGCCTCTAATGTAACCACAAATTCCTCCTGTACGAAGGGTAGCCATTCCATAAGAAAATACATAGGCATTAACATCACTCGTATTATAACTATCACTAATATTAACATTTTCGGCATAACCACAAATTCCACCTACAATAACAGTGATAGTAATTGACCTGTCTGAAGTTGTGTTGAAGGAGACATAACCTATATTATAACAATTTTTAATAATACTATTTCTAGCAGTAGCAACAATACCACCTACATTGAACTCGTAGCCTCCATATACATCAACTCTATTTATATCAATAAATGTTCCTTCCAATCCAACATTTATAATTGTCGCACCTGATGTAGACATAAATAAACCTGAACTGCCACGACTTCCTGTTATCTTTAGATTGCGTATAACATACCCTTGTCCGTCAAATGTGCCTGTAAACGCATTAATTGGCGACCATTCCATGTTGGATAGGTCAATATCATTAGTTAAATGATAATTACCGCTTAGGTTATTACTTATTGCTGTTAACTGTGCCCTTGTAGATATTGGAATAGAGTCTGCAACAGGCGGATTAATTGGTGCGATAAATTTACCGTTAGAACCGTATTGCGATGATATTGAGCTTGATAGTGTGGTAAACATTGATGTTACTTCTGTAACAGATGTATCGGCAGAAGTAAACCACGCTGGCTCAATGAATTCTTGGGTTGTTGATGTGTAAGTACCATATGTATCTGCGTTTGGCTCGTCATACTTGTCGTCTTCATCAGAAGCGTCAATATCAACTAGCCCATTATTGAAAAAATCATTATTAAACTTGTTGATTTCGTTCTGTATATCATCATCGTAATAGCTTTCTGTCAATGCCGTTGGAAATGAAACAACGGATAACATGAGGCACAGTAGAATGGACAATAGGCGAACTAACTGTGATTTCTTTAGCATTTAAGAACAAACCCTCTTTCTTGAAATAAATGTTAAGTCTTGCATAAAGTATGCTTTTCGTAACTATTTACCAATTTACCAAAAAAACAGTGAGATGTCAAGGTTTTTTGTCGGAATAAAGCCTCCGATTGTAAAGCTGTTTTTCAATTACAACTGTTTTACCCAAAAGGCTTGAAATATCAATATGTTTAGCTTGTTGTTACGAAAAGCATACTTTACGCAACAGAAGCCACTAATACATAATTAGAACATACTGTTTTCAGGCAGTATACAATGTTTCCACAATATTTTATAAGGTGGTGGGAACATTGTCAAAAGACTATGGCTATATAAGAGTTTCATATAAAGACCAAAACGAAAAAAGACAATTACAAGAGTTATTGAAGCTAGGTATTGCGAGAGAAAACATTTTCATTGAGAAAGCAAGCGGTAAAGACTTTAAGCGTGATGAATATAAGAAACTACTTAAAATCTTAAAGCCCAATGATGCTCTCTATATTCAAAGCGTAAATAGGCTAGGGCGTAACTATGACGAAATACTGGAACAGTGGAGCAAGATAACAAAAAGAAAAAAAGTAAACATTAAAGTTATCGACTTGCCTATCCTAAATACTGATAACAGAGCTAATACGCTAACTGAAAAATTCACAAGAGATATAACGCTTTTAGGTCAAGCCTTCAACGCAGAGCAAGAATGGCATAACATAAAGAACAGTCAAGCACAAGGTATAGCTATTGCCAAAAAAGAGGGCAAACGTTTTGGCAGAGCAAAAACAGAATACCCCGCTAATTTTCTTGAAACATATGTCAAGTGGAAAAATAAAGAGATTAAGACCGCAACAGCAATGGAAGTTTTAGAGCTGTCAGCAAGGGTGTTTTACAGAATGGTAAAGGAATATGTGGAGTAAAAAGGGGGAGAAATGAGTAAAAAAACAATTTATATATTTGCAATAGTTATCTTTCTTGTTTTTGCTGTATTTAGTCTTCCAATCGCAAGTTTATTGTTTTCTTTTGTAAGTAAAGTTCTTTTTTACGGAGCAATTTTTACTGGAATACAATGCTTGATAACTAAAGATATTGAGAAAAAAACTGAGTTAAAGCGGTCTTTTGAAGAAACTTATAATATGTCTTGTAATACTGTACTTAATATGGCTGTCCCCGTTATTGATAATGATGTTTACAGGATATTGATTAAGAACTATCATATATTTATTATTTGAGCTTCGCCCAAAGAGTTTATCGCATTTGTTGTCCTAACACAGAAACACAGAACGGACTGGTTTATATTTCCAGTCCGTTCTGTGTTTGCAAATAACCCGTATTACAGAATGTTATCAGTCTTTGATTACACTCCGTAATATATATTTATTTGGAGATTTTCGTAAAGTCTTGTAACCCTTGATATGCAAGGAATATTCGGTATATAGCACTTTTCCAAACGCAGTCCCCAGCGCGGAGGGTGCTGTTCAGCTTGCCATGGAGCAAACCGAACACACATTGCACGGTTCTGTGTGCCTTATCATCGGATACGGGCGTATTGGAAAGGTTTTGGCGCGGCAAATGACCGCGCTTGGGGCAAAGGTTACCGTCTCCGCGAGGAAGACCGAGGATTTCTGTTGGTGCGATGCCTGCGGTTACAATATCGCCGATACCCGCGCTCTTGACGGTGCTCTCGGCGGCTATGACATCATATATAACACCGTGCCGCACATGATACTGGACGATAAACACCTATCGCAGATAAAACCGGGCGCGTTGGTTATCGACCTCGCGTCAAATCCGGGTGGCGTTGACTTCGCGGCGGCGAAACGGCGCGGCGTTAACTGTCATTGGGCGTTGTCGCTTCCGGGCAAAGTCGCGCCGGAGAGCGCGGCGGCTATTGTACGCAACACGGTGTATCAAATTGTTAAAGAAACTAAGAAAGCGGGTGCGGACATATGAAAGGATTAAGGGTCGGTTTCGCGCTGTGCGGTTCATTCTGCACGTTTCAGCAGATTATGCCGCAGGTGCGCCGCCTTGTGGAATCGGGCTGTGAAGTGTACCCCATTATGAGCCGGACGGCATATGAAACGGACACACGCTTCGGAGCGGCTGAGGATTGGCGGCGGGAACTCGAGGGCATAACCGGACGCGCCATCTGGCACACACTCACGGATGTTGAGCCGATAGGACCAAAGGGGCTTTTAGAGGTTCTGTTAGTCGCCCCATGCACGGGAAACACGCTTGCGAAGCTCGCCACGGGAGTTACGGACACCAGTGTTTCGATGGCTTGCAAGGCGCATTTGAGAAATAAACGTCCCGTGGTGCTTGCAATATCGACCAACGATGCGCTTTCGGCAAGCGCGCCTAACATAGGAACGCTTATGAACCGCAAAAACGTATATTTTGTACCGTTTAAGCAAGACGACCCGGACGGCAAACCCTGCTCCGCCGTGGCGAATCTGGGGCTTGTGTACGAGTCGGTAACAGCGGCTTATGAGGGCAGACAGCTTCAGCCGATGAATGGTTAAATCTACATTTTTTGATTCTCCAACGCGGCGTTTATGAAGCCCATAAATAGTGGGTGCGCCCGTCCGGGACGGGATTTGAACTCAGGGTGAAACTGAACGGCTATAAAAAACGGATGCCCTTTAAGTTCAATAATTTCAGCCGTCTCCCCGCACGGGGATATACCCGAAACGATTATATCCGCGAACCCGCCGACAGCTTCTCTCTTGATAATATACCGTTGGCGGTAGCGTTCAAATATAACGGTTTCGCCGTTATACAGTTTGCTCGCCAGCGTATCCGGTATCAAACGGAACTCATGCTTGCCAACACGCGCGTTACCGTTTTCCGGCGAAACATTGACAGCCGCCCGCATACCGAGACCTATACCCAAGTACGGGATTTTATTTTCTCTCGCAAATTTTGCGGCGGCGACCGCGCCCTCAACGCCGTCTTCCGCGTGACCGCCCGGTACGATTATGCCATCGGGATTACAAAGGCGCAGTTTAGATTCAATATCACTTTCATTTATCCAGTCGATGTCGATATGCGCTCCATGCTCGTATCCGGCGTGAGCCAGAGCTTCGGCGGCGGATATATAAGCGTCTCGCAAGCTAACATATTTGCCGACCAACGCGATTTTCACGGTTTTTTCGCAGCTCTTAACGCGCTCAATCATGCGTTCCCAATCCCCAAGCTCCGGCGGAGGCGTGTCCAGACACAACCGCTTGCACACGGCGTTGTCAAGCCCTTCCTCTCTGAACAAGAGCGGGACTTCATACGGTGTTTCCGCGGTCATGTTCTGTATAATGCAGTCGGTCGGCACATTGCAGAACAAGCTGAGTTTCTCTCTCAGCTCTTTCGTCAGCGGCTCGTATGTGCGGCAGACGATTATATCGGGCTGAATACCCATGCTTAACAGCTCTTTTACGGAATTTTGCGTGGGCTTGGATTTCAGTTCCCCGCTGGCGGTTACGATTAACGAAACGTGTATGTACAAAACGTTTTCACGCCCGGCTTCGGCGGCTATATGGCGGATTGCCTCGATAAACGCCTGACTTTCAATGTCGCCGACAGTGCCGCCGATTTCGGTAATAACCACGTCAATACCCTCGCGCCCCATTCCATAAACGCAATCTTTTATCGCGTTCGTGACATGGGGAATCACCTGTACGGTATCGCCCGGAAAGCCCCCGTTGCGCTCGCGGTTGAGCAAGTCCCAATAGATACGCCCGGAAGTAATGTTACAGCCTGAATTGAGATTTTCATCAATAAAACGCTCATAATGCCCGATATCAAGGTCGGACTCGTGACCGTCGTCGGTTACGAATACTTCGCCGTGCTGAATGGGACTCATCGTACCCGGATCTACATTCAGATACGGGTCAAGTTTCTGCATAGTCACCTTTAATCCGCGAGCTTTCAGCAAACGCCCCATCGCGGCGGCCGTTATGCCCTTGCCAAGTCCCGATACAACGCCGCCGGTCACAAAGATATATTTCATGGTTTCCTCCGGTTTTTATACTACACGCAGTATTGTACCCCGCAAGGGAGATAATGTCAAGACCGGAATGTTTCCAAGTATTTCTCCATTTCTGCCAATGTGCCTTTCTTGAACGCCGATATGTCGGCGTTCGTTTCATTTTCCAGAAAATCCGTGACAAGATATGTATCGATGCCCAAATCAGCGGCGCACATATCTTCTCTGGCGTTGTTGCCGACCATAAGGCATTGCGGCGGGGTTTTGCCGATTTTTCCGAGTATCTCCCTGTAATACTCCGGATTAGGCTTGCAGTATGAGCTGTTCGAGTAGTCTGTTACCAGAATGAAGTCATTAGCCGAAAGCCCCAACCATCCAAGGCGCGTTTCCACGGCGCAGGGCGGGAACAGCGGATTCGTGGCAAGCACGACCGCAAGACCTTTTGCCTTGAGTGAATGTATAACGCGCCGGGGTATATCCGTTGGCTCGGCAACGGTTTTTACTATGTTGAACTCGTTTGTGTAGAAGCTGTCGCACGCGGCTTCAACTTCAATAAGCCTTTCGCCCGAGAGTTCCATTTCCGATGAAAACATATACCAGAAGCGCGTTTTATTCGTTACTGCGCCATCGTTGAGAATCATTGCTTTCGTACCCGCCCAAACAGCTTTAATGGCCGCTTTAGCGTCAAAACCCAAGCGTATAAAAACCTTGCTCAGTTCCGCGAAATATGTATTGATAAACTCGTCCTGCGTAATACGCAGGAGAGTTCCGTCAAGGTCGAACATAACAGTGTCAATCACAGTTTCGCCCTCAATTTTGCGAAAACATACCCGCCGTCTAACAGTTCGCCATTCTTAATCTGTTTTTCGGCAACAGCCAGTTTCTCGTAAATATCAGTCATTGCCATATTCCGCTCATACGTCTCCATGCTCATGATTACCATGTCTCCATACCCGTTTTTAGTTATAAAAATTGGTTCAGTCTTACTGTTACATAAATCCGAGATTTCAGCGGTATTGCGTAAATCTGTTATAGGTCTAATCTGCGGCATAAAATCACCCTCTCGCTATTATAACATTATTATATCATAATAACGTACAATAATCAAGAGATAAATGCTGTATTTCAGCTGTCATAATTTTCGTTGGTTTCTGTCGGGCTTGCGATAACTAAGGTTGCTTCCTCGCTTGACATATAAATTTCCTCAGTAATTTGCTGGGCTGTTTGTAATGCTGATATAGCGTCAGTTATCGCATTGAATAGCTTAGTATACATTGCTTTATAGTCCGTCATTTAATATATTCCCCCAACAACCCAATATTGGGCATTTGATATGTCTATTATAAGGCATACAATCATGTAGTGCAATAGTTGTTTGGGGGGAGATTTTCAAATGATTTCGTTTGAACCATTTTGGAGAATAATGAAAGAAAAAGGATTTTCGACATATACCCTGCGAAATATATATGGCATTGGCGGCGGCACAGTCCAGCGATTACAAAAAAATCAGTCAATATCTACAAATACGATAAACGACCTTTGTAAGCTCCTTGATTGTAATGTTGAGGATGTGATTGAATATAAGGAGGACGATTAGCAAAATTCATTTGAGTTTCCCCATTTCACAGCCCGCCGTTCGTAGGGCACGGCATCCCTGACGCGCCGTTGGTGTAGGGGACGGCTCGCCCGTCCCGTTGTATTTTTAACGCACCGTTTTGTTACACACGGCGCGACCGGAGGGCGCGCCCTACAGGGGACGAAAAATTGTGGTTGACAAGGGATGCGCTTCTGTGGTAATATGGATATAACAAGAGCGTGTCGGAAACCGACACGCCGCCAAAAATTAATAAGCTATGTAGCTGTTCACTTTTGACTGGGTGGGGCAGCTACAATGCTTTTGGAGCGTATACACAGGATAAATCAAAAATTCAATCTTGCATAATTTCTGCCGCTGTTGTATAATGTCATTCAAAAGGAGGAGTTTACTGTGAATATTAAGGGTACAAAGACCGAACAAAACCTTCTCACGGCGTTCGCCGGCGAGTCGCAAGCGCGCAATAAATACACATACTTTGCCTCACAGGCGAAAAAACAGGGTTATGAGCAAATAGCGCGGATATTCCTCGAAACCGCCGAAAACGAGAAAGAACACGCGAAAATATGGTTCAAGCTGCTCAACGGCGGCAGTGTCGCGGATACCAAGGACAATCTCGCGGCGGCGGCAAACGGTGAGAACTTCGAGTGGACAGAGATGTACCGCGATTTCGCGGCAACGGCAAAAGAAGAAGGACTTGACAGCGTGGCGTTCCTGTTCGAGAAAGTCGCGGCGATTGAAAAACACCATGAGGAACGCTATAAAAAACTCTTAGAGAACCTTGACAAAGAAGCGGTATTCAGCAAACCCGAAGCCGTCAGCTGGGAGTGCATGAACTGCGGTCATATCCATACGGGCAAAGACGCGCTTGAGAAATGCCCCGTGTGTGCACATCCCAAGGCGTATTTTGAGGTTAGGGCGGAAAATTATTAAGAGCAAATGCAGGGGCGGCCTGTGGTCGTCCGTGGGCGCGGCACGCGCCCCTGCAAGATTAAGGGACACCCATATGGGTGTCCCGATGTATAAGGAGAGTAACACCTATGATTAAACTGTTAAAACTGCTTGAAAACAACGCCCGTATGCCGTACAGCGAAATAGCGGCGCGGCTTAACATAAGTGAGGCGGAAGCCGAAGCGCGGGTTAAGGAACTCGAGGAAAACGGAACAATAGTCGGTTATCACACCGCTATCGACTGGGATAAAACCGACAGCGAAACTGTCACCGCACTTATAGACGTAAAAGTAACGCCCCAGAGAGAAATGGGCTTTGACCGCGTTGCCCGGCGCATATACAGGTTTGAGGAAGTCGAATCGCTGTACCTCATGTCCGGCGCGTATGACTTATCCGTGCTTATAACCGGGCGCACGATGAAGGAAGTCGCGCTGTTCGTGTCGCAGAAACTGTCCACGATGGAATCCGTTGCCGGAACGGCAACGCACTTTCTGCTTAAAAAGTACAAAGAGGGCGGCATGGTCTACGACCACGAAGAGAATGAAGGGGAAAGGATACAACTGGTATGAGTGCGCCGCGTGTTAGCAGCCGTGTGCTGCAAGTAAAACCGTCGGGGATACGCCGTTTTTTCGATTTGATGGAAAATATGAAAGACTGCATATCGTTAGGTATCGGTGAACCCGACTTTCAAACGCCGTGGCATATCCGTGACGCGGCCATATACACGCTCGAAAAAGGCTTGACAAAATACACCCCAAATGCCGGGTATAAAGCTCTCAGGCAAGCCATATCAAGATATGCCGAGCGCAGCTTCGGGCTGTCTTATAATTACGACAATGAAATTTTGGTAACGGTAGGCGGAAGCGAAGCCATCGACATCGCCATGCGTGCGCTCACAAATCCGGGGGACGAGGTCATCATACCCGAGCCGTCGTTTGTCTGCTATGTTCCCATTACTATTATGGCGGGCGCGGCACCTGTAATCATCGAGACGAAAGAGGAGAACCGTTTCCGCCTGACCGCCGCCGAGCTGAGAGCCGCAATTACGCCCAAAACGCGCGTTTTAATACTGCCATATCCCTGCAACCCCACAGGCGGCATAATGGAAGCTGAGGACATTGAGGCAATTACCGCCGTTCTGCGCGAACACCCGGACATAGCGGTTATCTCCGATGAAATTTACGCCGAATTGACATACGGTCTCAAGCATACATCAATCGCGTCATATCTGCGCGACCGCACCGTGTTTATCGGCGGACTGTCCAAATCACACGCCATGACCGGATGGCGCATGGGCTATGCCTGCGGTCATTCCGACGTAATAAGCCAGATGATGAAAATCCACCAATTCGCCATCATGTGCGCCCCCACAACGAGCCAGTACGCGGCAATCGAGGCGTTAGATAAGGGAGACGGCGATGTGGAGCGTATGCGCGATGACTATGACTATAGGCGTAGATTTTTTGTCGAGAGCTTGCGCTCGCTCGGACTAACGTGCTTCGAGCCGCAGGGCGCGTTTTACGCTTTCCCAAACGTTGCCGCGTCAGGATTGTCTTCGGGCGATTTCTGTGAAAAGTTGTTGGTTGAGCAGAAAGTGGCGATGATACCGGGCAACGCTTTCGGAGAGAGCGGCGAGGGCTTTGCGCGTTGCTGTTACGCGACATCCGCCGCGGAGCTTAAAACCGCGTTGGAACGCATCGACAAATTCTTGAATAAATGAAAATAAAAGAGTTTTCAACCGTAGGGCGCGACGACCTCGGCGCGCCGAACACCGAAATAACCGTCAAGGCATACGCCAAGGTAAACCTATCACTTGATATATTGCGAAAACGCCCCGATGGCTACCACGATTTGAGAATGGTGACGCAGACCGTCAGCCTTTGCGATACGCTCACACTCGAACCGACTGACTGCCCGGGTGTCAGCGTTGAGTGCAATTTTGACTATATCCCGTCCGATGAGCGCAATCTGGCGGTCGCGGCGGCATTGTTGTTTCAAGATGAAACCCGCCTTATAAAAAGCGGGCTGAAAATAAAGATGGATAAGAAGATACCCGTGTGTGCCGGATTGGGTGGCGGCAGTGCCGATGCCGCCGCTGTTTTACGCGGGCTTAATACCATGCTGAACGCCGGGTTAAGCACTGAAAAACTGTGTAATTTGGCGGCGCGGCTTGGCTCGGACGTGCCGTTCTGCGTAGTCGGCGGAACTCTGCTAATGGAGGGGCGCGGCGAAATACTAACCCCTGTTCCCGCGCTGCCCGATTGTCATATCGTTATCTGCAAACCCTCAGCGCGTTCGTCAACTCTGGCAGTGTTCGGCGGCGTAAACGCGAAAAAAATAAAATACCGCCCCGATAATGACGGTCTCATTAAAGCACTTGAGGCGGGGTCTTTAGACGATGTCGGCTGCCGTATGTTCAACGTGCTTGAAGACACGGTCGCGCGAGATGTAAAGGAGATAAAAAGTATACGCCGCGCGTTGATTGACGGCGGGGCGATAGGCGCGTGTATGACCGGGACGGGAACGGCTGTAACGGGACTTTTTGACGACCGTAAAGCCGCCGAAAAGACAGCCCGAAGGCTGACAGGTATGTACGAGAACACGTTTTTAACAGAACCCGTTGGCGGGATTCTATTTAATTAAACGCTTCAATTCCTCATAGAAAATATCCTTTGAGGTCGCTCCCTTGCGCTTGCCACCGGCTATTTCGTCCGCCTCGTCAATTAACAAACCTATTGCCTTTTTAACTTTGTTGCGCTGTTCTGCAAATTTTACGAGAAGTTCATCGCCGTTAAATCCTTGTGAAATTAAATCTTTTAGTATCTCCATAGTAAATCCGTCATCTGAATTAGAAAACGGGCGAAGAACGACAGCGTCATCAGTAAGGAAACACTCGATTTCTTTTCCGAAGCTGAGTTTTTCATAAAATTTCAAGGGAATCGTTACCTGCCGCTTGCCTGTAACGTTTATAATTTTACGCTCCATGACAGAACTCTCCGTACCATACATATTTTTTCCGCCTTTCATAGTATAATCAGATATGAGAAACTATATTCCTAATATCCTTGATATATATTATATCAAGGATACTAGGAATTGTCAACAGAGAATTGCGGCAGTCTGCGGACGCACACAGTGCGTCCCTACCTATATGATTCCTTACCCAAAATGTCAGACAAGAACACCAAATCGGGGCGAAGCCCCGGAAAAGACGGCTCAGGCACGCCGACCACGCTCCGGGTATCGGTTTTTAGAGCGATAACTACCTTGTCTCGCCCGTCCTTCCCGCCGGAGACGAACACCCTGCTGTCGTGAATGTTGTTGAAGCTGTTTATAATTTTTGCCAACGCCAGATTTTCCAGTGCGTTGAGCGCGTTCGGAGTTCCCGCGTCAGCGAGGTATGACGGTGTGTCATAGAGAGATATGCCCGACACGGGTATGCTGACATAGCACATAGCACCGTCAAAACGTATATCAACTGATAGGGTAGAATCGCGCCCCGCTTCTTGAGCCGCGCGGGAGATAAGCAGCATAAAAATCTGTGTAAACTTAGGGGCGTGAATGCCGCAGCACTGCCCGCCGTCATTTTCAGCGGATAACTCAACGGTAACGCCTATGTCCCCGAGCGTTTCGTTTGCCGATGCCAGCATATCCTTTATGTATGAAGTGATGGCGACAGGCACGGTCTCGGCGTGGTCAACGGCTTCCGCCATCGCAATCTGATTCTCACTAAGACGCACAAGACTGTGAAAGCTGTGTTTGATAACAGCTATCGCGTCTTCTTTTTTTTGCGGGTCGTCAAGATATGACAACGCTCCGTACAGGGTATTAAGCGGGTCTTTCATCAACTGCCCCATGTCGGAGAGCATCTTGAACCCCAACTCGAAATATTCTATATTTTCCTCAAACTCTTCAAAATTGGTAAACAACCGCCCGCCCCCTTTCGACATTATTTTACATTATCCGACAAATATATGCAACACCCTTTTTATCAGACAACTTTATGATGTTTTGCATATTTGTTAACAAATCGGGGCGGCATTTCCGCTCCTATTTATTTATTATGACAATTTCCGCGCCGCCTATTTACGACCACTCCTTATTGTGGTAAAATGTTCATGCTACCCGATATGCTGTTAATTCTGGAGGAAAATGCGGATGAGAAGAGTTTTTGTCGAAAAAAAAGAGGGATATGACCTCGAAGCTCGTGATATACATAGCGAAATCAACGGTTTTCTGAAAATCAGTTCCGTAGAATCCGTAAGGATTCTTACGATATACGATACCGAGGGGCTTGACGGCGAAGCGTTCGACATCGCCGTTAAAGATATTTTCTCACAACCGATAACCGAAACTGTTTACGGCGGAGACTTCTCCGCGGAGAACTGCCGCGCCTTGGCGGTTGAGTTTCTGCCCGGTCAGTACGACCAGCGTTCCGACTTTGCCACCCAATGTACAAGGCTTATCGCAAACGCCGATGTAACGGTTAAGTGCGGCAAGCTGTTTCTTTTTTACGGCGATATTTCCGATGATGAATTTGCCGTAATTAAATCATATTTAATAAATCCCGTTGAATGTAGGGGCGGCCTTTGGCCGTCCGCCCGAACGGAATCCCCCTGTAGGGGCGGCAACCTGCCGCCCGATTTGGATTTGTCCGCCCGTGCGTCCGCCGACATACCCCCCGACCCCGAAACCGTTGAAACGCTGTTCGATTTCCGCACGCTCAACGCCGATGAAATGAAGGACTTTTGCGAGCGGTACTCTATAAATATGGATATGGATGACGCGCTGTTCTGCCAACAATATTTCAAAAAAGAAAACCGCGACCCCACAATAACCGAAATGCGCGTGTTCGACACATATTGGTCCGACCACTGCCGCCACAGCACATTCATGACAATACTCGACAGCGTTGAAATTGACGAAAGCATATACTCCGCCGCGATAAAAGACGCGGTGGCGAGATATTACGCCGCGAAAGAGCAAATCGGCTCGTCCGCGCCGCATTGCCTGATGGATGTTGCGATTATGGGCATGAAAAAAATGCGGCATATCGGACTGCTTGACGACATGGAAGACACGGACGAGGTAAACGCTTGCAGTATCGAGGTTGATGTTACCGTTGACGGCAAGCCCGAGAAGTGGCTGTTCATGTTCAAAAACGAGACGCACAACCACCCCACAGAAATTGAGCCGTTCGGCGGCGCGTCAACCTGCCTTGGCGGCGGCATACGCGACCCGCTGTCTGGACGCGCCTTTGTCCACGGCGCGATACGCCTTACGGGCAGCGGCGACCCGCGCGAGCCATACGCCGAAACCCTGCGCGGCAAACTGCCCCAGCGCAAGATAACCAAAACCGCCGCCGAGGGTTACAGCTCCTACTCCAATCAAATCGGACTGGCTTCGGGGCATCTCTCCGAGATTTACGACCCGGGCTTTAGGGCAAAACGTATGGAATGCGGCGCGCTTGTCGCGGGCGTTAAGAAAGAGGATGTAACGCGGTTACAACCCGTAAAAGGCGATGTCATAGTGCTTATCGGCGGCAATACGGGGCGTGACGGTATCGGCGGCGCGACAGGGTCGTCTAAAGAGCATGACGAAAGCTCACTGGAGAAAGGCGGCGCGGAAGTCCAAAAGGGCAACCCCGCCATCGAGCGCAACATCGTGCGCCTGTTCCGCGACCCGAAAGCGTCAAAACTGATAAAGAAATGCAACGACTTCGGCGCAGGCGGCGTTTCCGTTGCGGTGTGCGAGCTTGCGGACAGCCTTGTTATAAACCTCGACACCGTGCCGCTGAAATACGGCGGCCTAGACGGCACGGAAATCGCAATCTCA
>Ga0082212_10006547_pt1 | contig 15624 bp, 14 predicted proteins | sample TergutNt197P3_FD_71548 | JGI IMG/M metagenome (GOLD analysis project Ga0082212, IMG submission 71548) | Neocapritermes taracua P3 segment gut microbial communities from Petit-Saut dam, French Guiana - Nt197 P3 | ecosystem: Host-associated > Arthropoda: Insects > Digestive system > Gut ...
TTGCTGAAAGGTTTCTCTGGCTTCTGTTTCGGCTTTGACCGGATCGGAATGGAGATATATCTGCCGGTTTCCTTGTAAGGCGACGATACTAATATCAGTAAATTTGTCGCCTGATGTTTCTCTGCATTCTTGTTTTGACTCAATTACGCGGTATCCAAATAAATTTAGAAGTACCAAAACAAGGATCGCTGTGATAAAGCAGTGTATTGCGGCTTCTGTATTACTTTGAAAAAAGCCGTTGGCAATCGCTGCTCCACACAAAACAATAACTCCGCCGACGAGTAAACTTCCGCCGACCGATGCTAATTGAATACATGGTGGGTACAAATACAAAGCGTGTTCAAGAGCACAGAAGGAAAAGCCGCCGAGCACATGGCAACGGAGGTATTCGCAGCCGAGCCAGCAAATCGGCATCGCAACGAGTAGGGGAACATGAAAACGATGAACGGCAACTCTGGCGGAAACGAAAAAGAGTACCCAGTAGAGCGATAAATATACCGAAAGTGCCAGCAAGCCCAGTGCCGTCAGCGGATGCGGACAGGCAATCCACCAAATGGAAGCGAGCCAAAAAAGCAATGCTGCGCAATAGACCGCAAGAAGTGAAACTCTTCCGCCGTCTGCTGTCTGCCGTCTGCCGTCTCTAATGACAATCCCCCAGCAGATCGGCACGGCAAACACAAACACAGAAATATTGAGCGGTGGAAGAGCAATGTAATAGCAAAGTGTGCCGAGGAATAGCCAAAAGAGCGGAGATCGGGCAATACGGGTCAGTATGTGCATGTTTTTGGAGAAATGAGAAGTTAAAGTTAGAAGGCGAACAGTTTGATTTTTTGCGGTCAGGACTCGTAACTCTAACCCAGACTCCCTTCCTCTCCGCTTCTGTTGTTATACCGTAGCCGGTAGAAAATTCCTATGATTTTTCTCTTGCCCGACTCGGTTATTTACATTATACTCCTCGCTGTAGCCCACATCAATAGCCCGATGAACGACTTTCGACTGACCCACAAACAAATTGCCGCTCTCAAGATACTGCACAAGGCACAACGTGACCGTCGACTCGCCGATCGTATAAAAAGCATCGTTCTTCTCGGCACGGGTTGGTCGGTCGCCGATGTCGCTCAAGCACTCCTCGTCGATGAGTCCACTGTCCGCCTTTGGCTCGAAAAATATCAACAAGAAGGCACTGACGGACTCATTACTTTACACTATCAAGGTAAAGAAGCGTCGTTGACTGCCGAACAACAAGAAGAACTCGCAAAACATCTCGATGAGACTACCTATTTGTCGAGTCATGAGATTCGCTATTACATCAAGAAGAAGTATGGTGTATTGTATTCACCGACAGGCGTAAAAGAATTGCTTACTCGTCTTGGTTTTGTCTATAAGAAGCCGAAGCATGTGCCTGGCAAACTCGACCCGAAAAAGCAAGGAGCCTTCTTGAAAGAGTACCGGAAACTACGGAAAACAAAGGGTAAAAACGATCCTGTCTATTTTGCAGATGCTTGCCATCCGCAGTATAACAGCATTCCGGCTTATGGTTGGATTCGTCGTGGGAAGGACAAGGAATTGAAGTCGAACAACGGGCGTAAACGAGTGAATATCAATGGGGCGATCAATATCGATACACAGGAGATGACAACGGATTTTACGAAGTCGGTGAATAAGGAGTCGTCTCTTCGATTGTTTCGGAAGATCGCAGAAAAACATCCTCAAGCAAAGAAGATTCATGTGATATTGGACAATGCAAGTTATTACAAGTCAAAGTGGTTACGAGAGATGTTACAGGGCACAAAAATTGTATTGCATTTTTTGCCGAGTTATTCGCCGAACTTGAACTTGATAGAGCGGTTATGGAAGTTTTTCAAGAAGGAGATACTTTACAACAAGTATTACGAAAAGTTTGAGGATTTTGTCGAGTCGTGTAAGGGCTTCTTTCGTTGCCGAACGAAGTATCGGGAGAAGTTGCGCTCGCTTCTCACTGAAAACTTTCACATGTGCAAAGCAAATTGACTCGAATTTCCAACCGGGTTCGGTATCTATCCTTGAATCACCATAAGAAAAGTCTATAATCAACGAGTGAACTGTGTTGTCCAACCTTTTTTTCAAACTCATGAAACGTCGCCAATTTTTGTCCGTCGCCCTCGTCGCCACGGGAACTGCTCTCGCCACTGAAACACTAGTCGCCCAAGAGAAGCAACGACTGCATATTGCTCTCAACCAATATGCCTGTGAAACTTTTTACCGCCGAGAAAACATCGACTTCTGGACACGTCTCGACGAAATCAAGAGTGCCGGTATTGACGGCGTTGAAGTGTCGCTAGGTTCCGGTACAGAGGCGACCGCCGCCGGAAAACGGCTTGCCGATCACGGTTTAGCAATGCGCTCCATCTATACCAGCGGCAACCTGCACGACGAAAAAACCGCCGAAAAAGAGATTGCCCGACTACTGGAAATCGGAGACAAAGCAAAACGATACGGAACGGAAATCGTGGTCTTCAATCCAGCGGCAAAAGGCGGGAAGTCGGATGCAGAACTCATTTGTCAGTCCAAGAGCATGGACATTCTCGGTGCCGGTCTGAAGAAGATCGGCATGGCATTGGCGTTTCACTATCACACGACGGAACTCGAGTTCGGCGGTCGGGAATTTCACCATATTCTTTGCGGTACAGACCCGACGAACGTTTCGCTTTGTTTCGAACAGCATTGGTCTTATCGAGCCTGTGGAAATTCGCAGGTAGCGGTATTCGACCACTTGAAACTCTATGGCGACCGCTCTGTCGAGGTGCATCTTCGGCAGTCGATAGACAACGTTTGGAGTGAGACGTTTGGAGACGGCGATATCGACAATGTCCGGCTTGCTGCCGGTCTCAAAAAATTGTCCAAGATGCCGCATGTTGTTCTCGAACAGGCTCCCGAAAACGGAACGCCCAAAACGATGATGCCCGCCGAAATATTTCGTCGAAGTGCCGAGTATGTACGCCGGGTTTTCGGATAGGCACGCCCCGCTAACGAAACTTTACACATCTTGACGGAAGATATTGTTCCGTGTAGAATCGGCAAACCGTTTTTGTCATGCACCAGGAGCCGGATGTCCTACCTTGTCCCTTTGGGATTGTTGGTTATCTTTGTTTTTTCGCTGGGTGCGAAGTCTCTCGAATCCTTCGCCCGACATAAGTTAGAGGTGTTCTGTCGGCACCGACATGCCCAAAAACGTCTTACTGTCATTCTCAAGCGGCATGAAGATGTTGCAGCAGCGGTTAGCCTTGCCCGAATTTTGTCTATCCCGCTCTTTTTGGTCTGTGTCTTTCTCTACGATATGCCGCCGTCATCAGAGAATATCCATCATCCGACGGTATTCCTTGTTCTTGTACCTTCTATAATTCTTGCCGAATTTTGGTTGCCCCGCGCCTGTGCAAAACTTTGGGGGACTTCGCTCGTCTATTTCGGCTGGTTTTTATGGAGCACCACTGCCACACTGATGCATCCGCTCCTCTTGATCGACCGCATCATCACGCTCTTTTTCTGCCGCCTTGCCGGTCATGTCGAAGACGAAGATGCCGTTGAAGAGGAAATCCGCACCATTATTACCGAAGGACATCGGGATGGTTTACTCGGAGGAGATGCCCGCGAAATGATCGAAGGGGTCATCGAACTTCGGGATGTTACCGTCTCGGCAATCATGACTCCGCGGACAGAGATGGAGTGCATTTCCGAGACTCTTTCGTGGGACGAAATGCTTCAAGTCGTTACATCAACATCTCACTCACGGATTCCCGTATATCGAGAGACCCGCGATGACATTATCGGTGTCATTCTCACGAAAAACTTACTTCGGGAACTGGCAAGAAACGAATCCGCCAAGCATCGTCCCTGGACGGAATTGATGTCCAAACCGCTCTTCATTCCTGAAACCAAACACGTCGATGCTTTGTTGCAAGAGTTTCAAAATGTTCCCTCCATAGAAGACTCGTCCGGCAATCGCATCAGGGGACATCTTGCCATCGTATTGGACGAATACGGCGGAGTGGCAGGCATCGTAACGCTTGAAGATATTTTGGAAGAAATTGTCGGCGAAATTATCGACGAACATGACACGATTGTTACGACCGAAACGATTTCCCAACTGAATGATGACACGTTTGATGTGCTGGGCAGAGTCCGCATTGACGAACTGAATTCGCAATTAGGCTTACATTTACCGGAAGAAGAGGATTACGATACGGTTGCCGGTTTTATTTTTTCGACGCTGGGACACATTCCCGAAATAGGGGAGTCGGTCGATTTTGAACATGAAGGCAAAACCGTCCGCCTGACGGTAACAGACGTGACCCGCCGCCGCATCGAAAAGGTCCGGGTAGAGCGAAATTGTTAGATGGAAAGTGCTTCATTTTCCGAAGGTGTGCTACATTCCCGGCTCTTTCTTCTTTGCAGACGTGCTCAAATTCGGGTAAAATATCCGAACCCGTCAAACACTCCTTCGATTTGTTATGCCTTCCGCCGATGCGTTGATTTTGCGAACCGTCGATTTCAGCGAAACGAGTCGAATCGTTACGCTCTACACCCGGCAGTTCGGTAAAATCGAAGCCTTAGCCAAAGGGGGACGGCGACTCAAAAGTCCCTTCGAGTCATCACTCGATATTCTCGCTCGAAATGCCGTTACGTTCATCCAAAAGCGAGGCGATGTTCTCGATCTGCTGACCGAATCGAAACTCATTCGGCGATTTCGTGTTGGTTCGTCGAACCTTTCCGGCACACTCGGAGGATATTACGTGGCGGAACTGCTTCACTCGTTTACTGCCGTCAACGATCCGATGCCCCGTCTGTATGACATGACCGTGAAAGCGTTGAGCCAACTCGAAGAGGGGACGTTCGTGATGCGAACCTTGATTCGGTTTGAAGGTCGGTTTTTGCAACTTCTCGGACATTCGCCGTCGCTGGAAAACTGTGTGGAGTGCGGTGCGGCAATTCCGCGAGAATCTCATTCTCGGATCGTGTTCGGAACAATTGACGGCGGTGTGCTCTGTCCTGATTGTTTGCCGGGACATCGGCAAACCACGATGGTTACGGCTGAAACATTGGATACCTGGGAAGCCCTGACGAGTCCGCTCGATAAGTCGGAACAATGGAAACAGTTGCCAGTCAGTCGGCAGACATTGGGAGAAATTCGGCACTTGGTCAATCAGTATGTTTGTGCTCTTCTGGACAAAAAACCAAGGCTACACGATTGGTGGAACGTAATCGCAAAAAATGACCGGGAACCGACAACGACGAGATAATCGCTTGCGTTTTAGCCGCAAAGCGCCACGCCTTTTTATAAGCACCATCATGAAACAACTGCTTGCCGCCGCAAAGGAACTCGGCTTTGAACTTTGCGGTGTTACACTTGCCGAACCGCCGGAACATTTCGATGCTTTTGAACGTTGGCTTCAAGCCGGGATGAATGCCGATATGGTTCACTTCGTCCGTAATTTTGAGGCGAGAAAACATCCCGAATCGCTTTTGCCCAACGTTCGGTCGATGCTCATGCTCGGCGTTTCTTATGCGACGGTTTTGAACAGTGAACCGCATCCTATTCGGCAATTACGCGGCATTGTCGAATATGCTCGCGGCACCGATTATCACCGCTGGATTCGCGCCCGGCTCGAAGTGTTAGCGGAAAAACATCGTGAATTCTTTCCCGAAGGTCGTTGCCGATTCACGGTCGATACGGCTCCGATTTTTGAAAAACATTACGCAGCGGCAGCAGGTTTGGGAACCATCGGCAAAAACACGTTGCTCATTCACCCACAATGCGGCTCGAAATTTTTCATTGCCGCCTTTCTTTCGACGGAATTGTTCGAGCCGACACTACCACCGGAACCATTTGATCCTTGCGGAGAGTGCCGACGTTGTCTGGACGCTTGCCCGACGGGGGCGTTGATGGAACCGTTTGTCTTGGATGCCCGGCGATGTTTGAATTATTGGACGTTGATTCATCGAGGTGACTTGCCGGTCGAGATTGCAGCCAAGCGGGGCAATCGGTTTCTCGGCTGCGATACGTGTCAGCAAGTTTGTCCGCACAATCGGTCGATTCCCATTATCCCGGCAGGATCGCTCGATCCGTTTTCGCTCGATGCCGAAGAACTTCACCATTTTTTGGCGGGGACTGCTCTCGAACCACGTCAAAATGTTAAACCGTAAAACGAGGATTATTCCGTTGCCGAAATCGTTCCGCCGCCGACCACGTAATCGCCATCGTACAATACGGCGGCTTGTCCCTTGGCAACTCCCTTTTGCGGTTCATCGAACACAATTTCAAGTGTGTCCGAATCAATTTGCCGCACCGTTGCCCAATCCCCCTTTTGCCGATAGCGAACCTTCACAATGCCGCGAAAAGAATTGTCAATTCGGTCAAATGGGATGAGGTTAATATCTGTTGCCGTTACGGTGCGAACCAGCAAATCGTCTTCGGAACCGAGTATGACCGTGTTGTTCTGGACATTATGTTCGCACACATAATACGGAGCAGGGGCAGCAATGCCCAAACCTTTACGCTGTCCAATTGTGTAGCGGATCAATCCCTTATGTTTGCCCAACACTTTACCGGTTTTGTCCACGAAATCACCGGCGGGACAATTCTGACCGGTGTCGCGTTCAATGAACGAAGCGTAATCGCCGTCGGGAACGAAGCACAAATCCTGACTCTCCCGTTTTTCTGCATTGGCAAAACCGAGCGACTCGGCAATGGCACGAACTTCACTTTTTCGTAGCGTACCCAGTGGAAACAAGACCTGCGACAACTGCGATTGAGTGAGCGTGTAAAGAACATAACTTTGGTCTTTCGTTTCATCGACCGCCTTTTTCAAAAGATACCGACCGCTTACCGAGTCACGTTCGAGTTGAGCATAATGTCCGGTAGCAATGAGCGAAGTGCCCAGTGCTTGTGCTTTGTGCAAAAACCGGTCAAATTTCAAAAAACGGTTACAGAGCACGCACGGATTCGGTGTACGTCCTTCCAAATAGGTTTGCACGAATCGGTCAATGACGAGCGTCCGAAATTCGGTGGTGAAATCGAATACATGGAACGGCATCTCCAATTTTTGAGCGATTGTTTGGGCATCGTCGATGTTGCCGTGGTCGGACAATTTCATCGCGGCGGCTTGGCAGGTGTATTTTTCCTGCTTCATTTTCCAAGCCGCCACGGAACTATCCACTCCGCCGCTCATTGCAATCAGTACATTTGTCATGAGTTACGTTTACAGTATAATACATGTAATACAGTTTCGGTATTCGTAAACCGTTTGCCTCCGACCTCATTGGAATTTTTATGACCTGTCTTTGCTCCGGTATTCTTTTTGCCGACATCGCTTGCTATCCGATTAGTCATGTTCCTCAAGAGGGGGAATTGATACCCACGGAAAAAATCGAATTGAATCTCGGCGGTTGTGCGTCCAACGTCGCTGTAGATTTAGCCCGACTTGGTGTTGACGTAACACTGTCCGGTTGCGTCGGCGATGATGCACTGAGCGATTTCATCGTTCGCTCCGTCTCCGTTCCAAAAATCGACATTTCACGGCTTCAGCGGTCGGCGGGACGGTGTCCCGGAACCGCTTTGCACATCAACGTCCAAGAACAAGATCGGCGATTCATCTGCACGACCGGAGCAAACGACGATTACGTTTTTGAAGACGAACTGTTCAAACTGATTGCCAATCCGAATTTAACGGAACCGAAAATATTCTATCTCGGCGGTTTCTTTATGCTCCGTGCATTGGAAACCGAACGGACGGTACAGTTTTTCAAGACGGCTCGTGAACATGGCTGGACTACGCTGTTGGATGTGGTGCTTTACGGCAATCGACCGTACTGGGACATTGTGAAACCACTGTTGCCACATACGGACATTTTTCTGCCGAACGAACATGAGGCAGAAAAAATTACCGATGCGAAGACTCCCCGTGAGCAGGCGAAGAAATTTCTCGATGCAGGAGTCGGGGCGGCAATCATTACACAGGGAGAGTCGGGGACGTTATATTTCAGCGAGACGGAGCAATTTCGTGCCGGTGTGTATCCTACGAATTATGTGAGCGGATCGGGAGCGGGCGATGCGTTCGATGCGGGTTTGATTGCGGCTTTACTCGAAGGGTGCAGTCATCGGGATGCCGTTCGTTGGGGCAGTGCATTAGGAGCCAGTTGCGTTCGAGAAGTCAGTACAACCGGCGGGGTTTTCGACCGTTCGGAACTACTCGAATTTCTCGACAAGCACGAACTGGAGTTCACAGGGTAAATTTTCCTTTCATCTTGACTTCAGGCAATCGTGAATCCCACCCGCTCTTGACCAAATCGGAAAATTGGGTAGAATGAGCCTTCTAAATCAAGGAGTGTTCTAGTAATTCGAGAGCAATGGCACATAAAAAGGGACAAGGGTCCAGCCGAAATGGTCGGGATTCTAATGGTCAGCGGCGAGGAGTCAAAAAATTTGATGGTCAGGTGGTTCGTGCGGGGAACATTCTCGTTCGGCAGGTCGGTACAAAATTCCACCCTGGTCGCGGGACAGGACTGGGAAGTGATTACACTATCTTCGCTCTCGTGGATGGAAAGGTCAAATTTGATCGCAACGGCAGACGAATCAACGTCATCGCAGAAGGTGTTGCTTCTTAAACACTGACGTACAAAAGAGATACACCCCCCGGCTTCTGTCGGGACTATTGAGGTAGATATTCTGCCCTTATCGGGACAGTTGGTGGGTGTTGCGTTCCCTCAGGGTGATTTTACCGGTTCCAAAACCAAGAACCGAAAACATGATGAAATCAAAACTCTTCTTCTCCGTATCGTACCTGTTGCTCTTTTCGCTCACGAGCATTGCACAAACAACGTACACCACGACCGTCAGTACGGAAAACCAACAAGTCGTCAAAGGACTCGGCGGCGGTTTGCCTTGGCCCAGTGCCGGTTGCGGATTTCCCATCACGAACCATCCCGAAGGCATGGAAATCCTGCTCGACATGGGCATCTCCGTTGCAAGAATCTACTGGCACAACCAATTTCTTGTCTTCGATGAGAAAGGCGATCCCACTCCCAAAGGACAAACGCTTATCGACGGCATTGTCGAAGAAGTCCGCTGGCTCAATAAAAACAACATTCTGTACAACATGGATGGCGGCATCAACAATTTGCCCCGCGATTGTTATTTCAACGATGGGGCAAGCGGACATCTGTTGCCGCAGTACGAACCGGCACTGGTCAAAAGCATGTTGCACGTCCTGAACGCCGTCAAAGATGCCGGTCTGGAATTGCCCATCGTGGTTACACCTTTCAACGAACCGAGCGCACCGGTCGTTCAAAACAATAACCGCAATCCGTCAACGGGAGCAATGGCAAGAGACCAATGCGTGCGAATCACTAAACTGCTGCGTGCCGAACTGGACAAGTCGGGTTACAAAGATATTTTGCTGGGTTATGCCGAAAATGGACAACCGATGTACGCCAACTTTTATGCGGGTAACGACATCGGCGGCAGACGACAAGATTACAACGGTGTGTTCGTCGATGTCGCCGGTGGTGAAAAAAACTGGGCATTCTTTAATCCCGATTCGCCGCGATATGATGCCGAACTGAATGCTGCCGTTGGTGCCTTCACGACGCACAGTTATTATCCCGGTGTTCGGGACATCAACGATTATGTTGCGGGATACCTCGCCACGCACAAAGACCGGGATAATTGGCAGACGGAATACTGTCTCTGGAACGGCAATTACAACGATGTTCCGGCAAATTACAATCAGGAATTGATGCGAAAGTTTATTTCGGATATGGTCTTTTTCCGATTCAACTATTGGGAGTTTTGGAATCTTTGGAACATCAGCAGTCCGGCACCGTGTACGGATATCTTGACCGGCGGAAGCGACAAACAACATCGAAAACCTGCCGCCTATTATGCGTTGCGAAAAATCTTCCGAAACATCACACCGGGCAAGACTTACGTTCGGCGACTGACGACCGATGTTCCCGGCTTGACGGTAACGAATGCGACGGCAATGAATGGTGCCGCTTTTGTCAGTCCCGATAAAATGGTGGTCGTTCTCGTCAACAGCACTGCCGAAAAGGTTTCGACATCGCTCAAAGGATTACACGGTTCGTCAGCGGAAGTCTTCCAAATCGACGGCACGAACAATAACCTGTTCAACACCGACATGCATTTAGCCGGTACTCCGGCGGTCACATCAGGAAGCATCGAAAAAATCGATCTACCGTCGGGTACGGTCACAGTGATCGTTACCGCTCCCTAATCCCTACTCGACGTATTTACCGTTCCCGTATAGTCGGACGAATTTTCACCGGGATTCGGTGCGAAAAGATTTTTGGGATTCAAACGCCCCCAAAATGACTTCGGCTTTTCCTCTTCATCATCGGCAAACTCCGAGTCGTCGCTCCCCTGTCTGCGGTAAATGCGATTCGATTCCGGCAAACAGTCGATTTCCAATCGGCACGGCAACACCCGCATCATATCCGCCTGCCGAATCAACTGCACCACGTCGGGATACGTCCCGTTCATATCGACCACCGCCCGAATAATTTCGTCCAATCGGTTAGAGACCATCCGCTTTTCATCAAGTCCCGCCGTATTGGCAAAACGACTCACCACAACACTGCCCGGCGTTTGACCATTGATGAAAATACTCGGTCCCGCATCCAAGGCAAACGGCTGCTTCAACGCAATATCCGACCCGAACAACACGACTTCGGGATATTTGTGTGCCGTAATATGCACCATCGGCACCGATGGAGAACTAATTCCGTGATAACTGAATTGCCCCCCCAGGATTTCACCGCGAATCGTTTGGTCCAACGGATTACGATTTTTCAATGCCCGAAATGCACCGTACCGGGTTTCTGCGCTCGGTACATGCAATAATTCCTGAAGGTGCGACTCGGCATCCAAATCATTTTTCATCACACTGAGCGCACTAAGTGCATAGACCCGAAACGCTGGTTCCGTTCGGGCAATGTCTGCCAATACTTTTGCCGGAGTGCCATCGCCGAGATACGCCAACGATGTTGCCGCATGGAATCGGACTTCCACACTGGAACTCTTTAATGCCTGCCGCAACGTGTCAATCCCTGCTTTGCCGATTGCCTCTAATTGAAACGCCGCATGCTGTGCCGTGTCGGGTTGATACAATTCCTCTTTGAGCCGCTCAATCCGTTTGAGTTTCTGAACCGGCGATTCATAACACGCAATCGACTGAATGACCCGAACGTATCGGTCAACATCGTTTGCGTAGGAAGGATGGACATCGAGCATAATATATTCGTCATTTTTTGCCGAGGCTGCACCCCTTGCCCGCTTCGTGATAGGGTCAATCGTCGTAAAATGGAACCGCGTGTTAATGACAGAGGCGACCCTATCTGCAATAAAAACCGATTGCGAATCTTTTTTCAGGAGCAACAACAGAGGTCGGGATTTTTGGGCAACGGCACCGCTTAAAATCGTTCCTTTTTTCAATCCTGCCGGATTGCTCGTTTCTTTTGCCAAGGGATCATCCACCATAATCGGTCCCTCGACCATGGCGAGCGTCTCTCCTTTCAGCCGTTGACCGCCGATAACGTCTGTTTCGTAAAGTTTTGTCGGCATCAATCGTCCGCCGCGCAAACTTTTGGTATTGCTCTCCTGTGGGTACATCGGAAGCATGACTTCGACATCGAATCGGTTTCCTTCTTGAATACCGGGACGCACAGTTCCTGTAATTTCGACCACGGCTGTTCTAGGGTCGGCAAGAATCGCACGAATGTTTTGGACACCACGCCGATTCATGTCATCGTAAACCTGTTGATAATGTTCTGTGTTCGCATCGACTCCGCCGGTGCCGGGCAGGTCAACCACGAGACCAAATCCGTGAACTTTGGCGGGGTGAAAATTGGCGATGGCGACACAATCGCCGACGAGTTTCGACTTGCCATCCGCTGTTTCAAAGGCGGACGCTTCGAATTTATCGAAGGGCGTTTCCTTATCTTTTTTTCCGGGAAACAAGCCGGAACATCCGACGACAAACAGGGCAACACACACCAACAACAGAACCGGAAACTGCTTGAACATAGCCGCTCAAAATGAAAACGATACGAAATGGGAGCATCCAGACGATTTTCCCGGTGGAAACGTAGTGATTTTGCGAATTTTCGTCAAGATGAAATATTGGAAAACCCCGTCAAAATAGCAACAAACGAGTACCGTGTGGGCAATAGGGGTAGCAACCCTTGTTGACGTTACGATCTGGAAAAACTAGAATGGGCAGGAAGAAATCGCCGTTTTTCCGTTTGCTGATTATGCGGGGTAATCCGATTTTCATGGTTGCGCTGGATGGTTCGACGAACATGGTTACGCTGAGCGATCTGATTTTTAGCGTGTTGCGTGTTCTTCCGTCTTGCATTATTCTGCTGGTCTTTTTGATTGTGTCGGTGTACGTTTTACGGTTAATACGTGCTAATTTGTCAAAAACGGAACTTCGACCGACCGATTATCTGGAATCTTTTCAAAAACTACACGAGAAGGGGGAACTCTCGCCGGAAGAATACCGATTAGTAAGGAGACTAGTTTCCTTGCAAATTACCCGAAACCCCGACGAGCCGATCAATTATTCCCTCCTGAACAAAACCTCCCCCTCACCACCGGCGGATAAATCCTCAGGAAATATCCCAAAAGATTGATTTTTTGGCAAACAAAGGCTTCTAGGAAACGTAGTAACATTGTACGCAGGCACGGACGACCCCGAAAGGCTCATGGAAGGGAAAATACCCCACCCACGATTTTCAAAAGGTTTTCCATGTCAAAAGATCACTCGAACACATCAGATACAGATATGAGTAAAAGCGGCAATGACAACGGCAAAAGGAACGCCATCTGTTCTTTTTGTCATAAAGATTTCAGGAATGTAGGACCCCTCGTTGAAGGTCCCGAAGGCGTTTATATTTGCGGCGAATGTATTGACCTCTGCCAGCAAATCCTCATTCAAGAGCGGCGAAGACGCAGTAGCAGCGGTTCCAAACAGTTTTCCAAAATTTTGTCGCCGAGAGAAATCGTCGCCAAGTTGAACGAACACATTGTCGGACAAGAACAAGCCAAAAAAGTGCTCTCCGTAGCGGTTCACAACCATTACAAGCGGCTCCTCAATCGGGATGAGGGAAACGACGTTACCATCGACAAATCGAACGTGATGCTCATCGGTCCGACCGGTTCCGGCAAAACGCTCCTTGCCCAAACGCTTGCCCGAATTCTCGATGTGCCGTTTGCCATCGGTGATGCGACAACGCTCACCGAAGCCGGTTACGTCGGCGAAGACGTGGAAAACCTCATTTTGAAACTGTTGCACAATGCCGACTTCGATGTCGAACAGGCGCAACGGGGAATCATTTACATTGACGAAATCGACAAGATCGGCAAAACATCGCAGAACGTTTCGATTACCCGCGATGTTTCCGGCGAAGGGGTTCAGCAATCTCTGCTGAAAATGCTCGAAGGCACCGTTGCCAATGTTCCTCCGCAGGGGGGACGCAAGCATCCTGAACAGCAGTACATTCAGGTCGATACGACGAATGTCCTTTTTATCTGCGGCGGAACGTTCGTCGGTTTGGAAGACATCATCGGGCATCGGCTCGGTAAGAAGTCGATTGGCTTCAACCAGACGGTTCCGATGAGTCGGGAAGAGTCATGCGCTCATTATCTTTCACAGGTTACGTCGGAAGACATCAACCATTTCGGTTTGATTCCTGAATTGGTGGGACGTTTGCCGGTGATTTCTACGTTGGATCAACTGGACGAAGAGGCACTGGTTCGAGTGATGCGGGAACCGAAAAATGCGTTGGTCAAACAGTATCGGCGGCTCTTCCAAATGGAAGGAGCGGATGTCGAGTTCACGGAGTCGGCACTGGTAAAAATTGCTCAGATGGCATTGGACAAGAAGACCGGAGCGAGGGGACTTCGGTCGATTGTCGAAAATGTGATGCTGGACATTCTGTATGAATTGCCCGATTTGCCGTCGGGAGAGACGTATCAGGTAACGGAAGACACGGTCGAAGGTCGCACCGGCGTGTTGCCGCTAGGTTCGCCGGAACGCATTGCAAAGAGTGCGTAGAGATAGCCAGCGACTGTGCCGCCGGTATTTTGCGAAATCTAGGGTTTGTGGTATCATGAGTCAAACGATTAAAATGGGAGTGCCACCGTGTTATTAGACCGCATCAGCATTGACCCGGCAATTTGCCACGGCAAACCTTGTATCAAGGGGCATCGGATTTGGGTAACGCTCATTCTCGACTTTCTCGCTTCGGGAACAAGCATTGAGGAACTCCTTGCCGAGTATCCCGGTTTGCAGAGGGAAGATATTTTGGCGTGTATTGCCTACGGATCGGAAATGTCACGGCAACGTTTTGTAGATGTGGAGGAACTGCTCCATGCTGTTTAAGTTGGATGAGAATCTCGGTAGTACATCATTTCCCAAACGACGTTCCTTTTGTTTCGCACAAAGGCACAAAGTTCACCAAGGAATTTTCGGACATTTCGATTCCTTCGTGCCTTTGTGAGAGAAAAACAATAAGGAATAGTATTTGGAAAACAGTGTACTAGGATTTATCCCACACTTTGCATTTTTGTCGGTACTCTGCGCTCTTGCCACGGCGATACCCTGGGTTATAATATCATCCATGCAATCGCAGTTACAAGAAAAAGCAGTGGAACTGTTGACCGATAAAAAGGTCAATGTCGTGATCGGATATGGACGGCTCGAAACCGGCGATGTCGGTGCGATTTTCGTAACCAGCCCGCAGCAGGCAGACCAACTCTTTTGGAACGACCAGTGTTCGGACAATCTGACCGTCTATCTGACCAAAAAAGAGATCAAAAAATTGGGCAAACCCGCCGTGGTCGTCAAAGGTTGCGATGCGAAAACGCTTGCCGTTCTCGAATCGGAACACCAGATTGAGCGGGAAAACGTCGTCGTCATCGGAGTTGCTTGTTCGGGCATTCAGGTGCGGGGAAAATTGCAGAACAAATGCCAAGCCTGCGATGTTAAAATGCCGATGCACTGCGATTCTGTCGTCGGCGAAGTTCCCCCCGCTGAAACGCAAGTTGACCGCTATGCCAAACTCTCACAACTGCTGTCTCTGACAACTGCCGAGCGGCTTGAATACTGGAAAAAAGAGTTTGCCCGGTGTGTCAAGTGTTACGCCTGCCGACAAATTTGTCCGCTCTGTTACTGCGATGTTTGCGTAGCGGACAAAAACCAACCGACTCGAATCGACACGTCGGCGACGCTCAAAGGGAATTTTGCGTGGAACATTCTTCGGGCATTTCATTTGGCGGGCAGGTGTGTCGGTTGTTCGGCGTGTACCAATGCATGTCCGGCAAACATTGACCTCGATTTGCTGAATCTAACGCTTGCCAAAGCCGCCGAGGACAATTTTCAATTTCGAGCAGGAATGGAACGCAATGCCGAACCGCTCATCGGATCGTTTTCGCCTGATGATGCCGAAAAGTTCATCCGGTAACCTGTACCGTAACACGTCAATAAATTACTTTTTCTTTTTCGTACCTTTGTGGTAAAATTTAGCCTAACTACAAAGGACATGCGAGGAAAAAGGACTCCCACTATTGGC
>Ga0082212_10006548_pt1 | contig 15620 bp, 14 predicted proteins | sample TergutNt197P3_FD_71548 | JGI IMG/M metagenome (GOLD analysis project Ga0082212, IMG submission 71548) | Neocapritermes taracua P3 segment gut microbial communities from Petit-Saut dam, French Guiana - Nt197 P3 | ecosystem: Host-associated > Arthropoda: Insects > Digestive system > Gut ...
CGGGCGCCCCCGGGAGCCGCCACAATGTGTCTAACGGCTCGCGGGGACGCTCGCCCTCCATGCGTCTAACGGCTCGCGGGGACGCTCGCCCTCCATCGTGAAATCTGTGTTTTACAGGACACTAGGCCCCCCTGCCCCATTCCTCATTCGGAAGGTTTTCTGCCTTTTTGGTTCGAGCTGCCATGCGACTCTGTTTGCGCTGTCACGGCTCCGGCAGCAGGTCAACGCTGACTTTGAAGAAGCGCAGGCTGCCGCCGATGGCTTGGGGGTCGGCTTCCGTCCAGCCGCCCGCGTCGAGCGTGGCGTTGCCGAAGAGGGTATAGACGCGCAGCGCCTCGAGGTCGGGATGCCAGCAGATCTGGGGCTGGCCGTTCACAACGCAGATGCGCGCGGTGAAGCGGCTGTTCTGGTTCGTGGGGACAAGCCCGGCGACGAAGGACTCCCAGACGTAATACCCGTTCGCGCCTTTGCTGTTGGCCAGCGCCTCGTATGTCGAGGGGGTGCCGCCCCACTGGTCGAGCCAGCTGTGCGGCACTGGCACGGGCGTGGTCTGCGTTTCAGCCGGGGCGGGCGTCCACGTCACCTCGTCCAGCCAGCCGCAGTCCAAGCCGCTATCGACGGACCCGTCCTTGCTGTATGCCCAGCGGACGGCATGGGTGCCGGCGGGGAGCGTGAGGCTCCTCTGCTCCCAGTTTCCCGACGGGCCGGAGATGCGGGCGTACTGCACGCTGTTGGTGGTACAGGTGAGCCAGTCATAGCCGTTCTCGGAGGACACGCGCCACCAGAACGTCAGCGTGCCGGGGCCGGTGACGGTCGTCTCGACCCAGTTCGTCTGGCTATGGGTGATCTTCCCGCTCTGCGCGGCGTGAAGCCCGTCGTGCGCGGTTTGCGCTTGCGTGTGCCAGTGCGGGGTATGGCCGCCCGTACTCCACGAGAGGGTCGTGTTGTTAAGGGCCTCGCCGAGGGTGAAGGGCGTGCACCAGCCTTGCGCGGGGGCGCTGAACCCGCTCTCCGACGAGCCACCGACGGCCTTGACCCAATAGTGGTACGTGACGCCCTTGACCACCGTGGTGTCGTTGTAGGAGGTCGCGGTTGGGGTCCCGATCTGGGTTGCGCCGGCGCTGTTATCGGCCGTGTTGCGGAACACCTTGTAGGAGACCGCGCCGGAGACCGCCGACCATGAGACGCTTACCCGGTCCGCATAGGTGCCTTGGCTGGCGGCGACCCCTGTGGGGATCGGGAGCGCGGACACCACCGTGGGGCGGTACGCCGCGACGGATGTCATGTTCTCTCGGAAGCACCGCGCGTTGTCGCCGTCTGCGGCATCCCCGACCGCCACGCTTTGATACGTGACCAGCGGCGTGGAGAAATAATTACATGGCTGGTAACCAACCGAACCGTCATGATTGTAGGCCATGACGGTATGGAAACGGCTGTTGTTGTTCCCTGTGAAATACCACCCCGCCGCGTAAGGGATACCTGATGTCGGGCCGGGGGAGCTGGCCTGTGTCTTGCTGTGCCCGCACCCGAGGTTATGGCCGATCTCGTGCGACATCGTGTGACCGGTGTTGACTGCGCGCACGGAGCAAACGGAAAACGCGTAGCTGGCAGTGCGGGGAGAGACCCACCCCATGCCCGTCGTGCCGAAGGCAGAGCCCGTGTCCACCATCATGCTCACCACGTCCGCGCCGCAGGCATTGCGCTCCGCCGCCACGCCGCTTAAGGCGCCCCGCCCGTATGTCACATCACTTAGCGCTGTACTGAAGTCCCCCGCGTATGTGTAGCTCGGGCAGTATGTGCCCACGAGGCGCATCGTGCAGGCGATGCCGCTGTTGGCCAGCGCCGTGTTCATCCGCTGCACCGCCGACTCGGCGAATGTCTCCACGCCCCCCGCGCTGCTGTTCGCCCACGTCGCCGCCGTCGTGTCGAAGACGATCATCACGTCGATTTCCGTATTGCCCGCCGCCAGCGCCATGCCCCCGCCCGCGGCCTGCGGGGCCTCGGGGGCGTCAACCGCCGCGTGCTCATCCCAGCGCGGCTCCAGCGAGGGGTCATGCTCCCGCACCTCCAGCGTGCCGTCCGGCAGCGTCGCCGCGACATACACGCGCCCGCTGTCCGTGAAATGCACCTCGTGGCGTTCGCCCTCCGCCGAATAAATCGAGAGGCTCAAGGTGTGCGTCTCGGGGATTTCCCCCTGCACGATTGTCGTGCCACCGTAACCTTGCGTCACACGCGCCACGGTCGTCGTGTAGGCCGCATCCGCGAAGAACGGGTAAATCGCCTCGTCTTGCGGCACGGGCAGCGCGACACGTTGCGCGGGGCGCCCGTGGCGTGCGCGAAGCACGTCCGGCGCCCCGTCCCGCACGGGCGCGGCTACCCCGTCCCCTTGCAGGAACATCTCGTGCGTCGCCGCATCCGCGACGATCACCCCCATGACGCTTAATACCAGCATCGCCAAACCAGTTGCTTTCATGACAAATAAGATAGCATAAATCTCAACATCCCACAAGGAGAATTCCAAAGGCAAATGAACCGCCGCGTTTGGAAAAATCCCCTATGCCTATATGCGTTAAACCTTGACGGTCATTCCCTGAACGTGCTATCGTTCCCGCATGACAAAACACATGATAGCGTTTGCGCTCGCCCTCATTGCCGCGGCCGCGTTTGCCGAGCCCTGCAAAATCCGCATCACCGACAAAGGCAACGGGTGGCCCGTGCCAGGCGTCGAGCTGCGCACGACGCACCATGTGCGCCTGGTGTCCGACAACGCGGGCATCATCGCGTGCGACATCCCCGAGCTCATGGGCAAGGAGACGTGGTTCACCGTCATCGGCCACGGCTACGGCGTGTCCAAGGACGGCTTCGGCTACGCGGGCGTGCGCCTCACCCCGCAGCCGGGCAAGGCGCTGAGCGTCGAGGTCACGCGCCACAACGTCGCCAAACGCCTCGGCCGCCTCACGGGCGCGGGGCTGCTCGCCGAGCGCGCGCGTTGCGGCGACGGCGACGGCGCACCCGAGACGGGCGTCCTGGGCTGCGACACCGTCGGGGTCGCGCCCTATCAGGGCAAACTGTTCTGGCTGTGGGGCGACACCACCCTCGCGCACCACCCGCTGGGCCTGTTCGACACGCTCGGCGCAACCTCCCCCCCTACCCCGCTCACAACGTTCGAGCCGCCCATCCGCCTGCCTTACGACCACTTCCGCAACGACAAGGGCCGCCCGCGCAACATCGCCAAGCTCCCCGGCAGCGGGCCCACATGGCTCACCGGCCTCGTCACGCTCAAAGACGCGGCCGGCAAGGAACGCCTCGGCGCCGTCTATACCAAAATCAAGCCCCCCCTCGAGACCTACGAGACCGGCCTGTGCGTCTGGAACGACGGCACGCAGAACTTCGAGGTCCTCAAGACCCTCTGGCGCAAGGGCGACGCCGCGCCCAAGCCCGTCATGCCGGACTGGCACCCCATACGCTTCAAGGACGGGGATGCCACGCGCATCCTCTTCTGCAACCCGCTCCCCACGCTCAGCTGCCCCGACACGTTCGAGGCCTGGCAGGACCCCGCGCAGTGGCAGGCCCACAAACCGCAGGAGAAAATCATGGCGCGCGACGGCAAGGCCGAGGTCAAGCCGCACTCCGGCTCGATAGTGTGGAGCGAGCGGCGGCAGAAGTGGGTCACCGTGTTCATGGAGAAATTCGGCAAGCCCTCCGTGTTCGGCGAGGTGTGGTACGCCGAGTCCGACAGCCCCTTCGACGGCTGGGGCCGCGCCGTGAAGATACTCACCCACGACAACTACACCTTCTACAACATCATGATCGACCACCTGCTGACCCCGCCCGACGCAGACTTCCTGCTCTTCGAAGGAACCTACACCATGCAGTTTGCCGACCACGCGCCGCCCACCCCGCGCTGGGACTACAATCAGGTGCTGTACCGGCTGGATTTCAAGGATGTGGAGTAAAAACCGGAAACCCCGAAAGAAAAGGACACCATCAAAATGAAAAGGCACGCAAACACAGCGCTCGCGCTGTTCGCAGTGGCGGTTTCGGCGCAGGCCGCGGCCGATCTCGAGCTGAACCCCCGCAACAAGGTGGTCGAGACGACCGAGAATCAGTGCGCTAGCCAATGGAAACCGCAGGAGACCGCCATCATCGTCTGCGATATGTGGAACCAGCACTGGTGCAAGGGCGCGACGGCGCGAGTCGCGGAGATGGCGCCGACCATGAACAAGGTGCTGGCGATCGCGCGCGAGCGCGGCGTGACCATCATCCACGCGCCGAGCGAGTGCATGGATTTCTACAAGGACTCCCCGGCACGCAAGCGTATCCAGACGGGGTACGACGATCCCGAGGTCCGTGCGATTTTGGGCGGCGAGAAATGGTGCGGTGGCCTGCCGTCGGAGGACGACGCGAAGTGGCCCATCGACCAAGGCGACGGCGGTTGCGACTGCGAGCCGCAGTGCAAGCAGGGGCGCGCGTGGAGCCGCCAAGTCGAGATACTGGAGATTGACGAGGAGAAGGATTTGATCAGCGACTCAGGCATCGCGATCGCCTCCTACATGAAGGCGAAGGGGATTACGAACGTCATCGTGATGGGCGTGCACTTGAACATGTGCGTCAGCGGCCGCCCGTTCGGCCTGCGCCAGCAGGTCCGGCTCGGCAACAACGTCGTGCTGATGCGCGACCTGACGGACACGATGTACAACTCGCGGAAATGGCCGAAAGTCTCCCATTTCCGTGGTACGGACCGCGTCATCGACCACCTCGAGAAATACGTCTGCCCGTCCATCACCTCCTCCGACTTCACCGGCGAGCCCCCGTTCCGGTTCAAGGACGACACGCATATAATTAGAAAATAGAAATCAGGAGCGAGAAGAAAGGAACACCCATGAGCACCCCGCAAGAAGACACTCAGCAACTCAGCCTCCTCTCCGCGTTCCATTATGCGCTCGGAAGCATAACCGGGCTTTTCGCGTGCTTCCCCCTCATTCATGTTGCGCTCGGGATTGCGATGCTGATCGGGGTCGTGGTCACGGGCGCTCCGCCTGCCGCCGGGCTCGTCGCGCTCCCGTTCATCATCATGGGCGGGACATTTTGCATTCTCGGGTGGACCATGGCGGTCTGCCTGCTTGTGGCCGCGCGGAACTTGCAGCGGCGGCGGCATCACGGGTTCTGTTTTGCCGTCGCGTGCGTGGCGTGCGCCTTCATCCCCTTGGGGACAGCTCTGGGCGTGTTCACCATCATCGTGCTCAACAGGGATTCCGTGAAAGCCCTGTTCGCCGCGCCCCCGCCCATTGCCCCCTCGTAATCTTAACCCCTAAAATCGGAGGAAATCAAAATGAGAGCTGTTGTCATTGAAAAACCGGAAGTCATCACGCTCCGCGATGTCGCGGTGCCGGAGGTCGGGCCGTATCAGGCGCTGGTGAAGATTGATGTCGCGGCGTTGTGCAACGCGACGGACGGGAAGCTCATCGCGGGGCATTTTCCGGGCGTGGACACCTACCCCATGGTGCTGGGGCATGAAGGCACGGGCATCGTCTGCGAGGTCGGCGCGAAGGTGCGCTCGTTTGCGGTCGGCGACCGCGCGATCGGCGGCATGGTGTTCTCGTTCAAGGAGGGGCTGGCCTCGGGCTGGGGCGGCTTCTGCGATTATGTGCTGGTCAACGACCACGACGCGATGGTCGCGGACGGCGTGGCGGACGAGGCGCACGGCTGGTTCGAGTGCTACGAGATTCAGCGCAAGGTGGATGCGGACATCCCCGCCGCAGAAGCCGCGCTGCTCTGCACATGGCGCGAGGTCTATGGCGGCATCGGCGACTTCAACATCCAGCCGAAGGACAAGGTGCTGGTGTACGGCGCGGGTCCTGTGGGGCTGAGCTTCGTGCTGTTCTGCAAGCTGATGGGCGTGAAGTGGGTCGGGCTGGTTGACCCGCTGGCGCACAAGCGCGAGCGCGCCCTGCGGATGGGCGCGGACGCGGTGTTCACGCCGGACGCGCTCGATGTCGCGCCGGGGTCGCTGGACGTGGTGGTGGATGCGGTCGGCAGCGGGGCCATCGTGAACGCCGCGCTGCCGCTCATCAAGCTCGGCGGCACGATCGGCGTGTACGGCGTGATTGCCGCGCCCACGCTGACTGTGGAGAAGGCGAAGGGGCCTTACAACTTCAACCTCATCGTGCACCAGTGGCCCACGCGCTGGCGCGAGCGCGAGGCGCAGGCCCCGCTGTGCGCGTGGATACGCGAGGGCAAGCTCAAGGCCGCCGACTTCGTGACCCACACCTTCCCCGTCGAGGACATCACCGCCGCCGTCGCCGCCGTGCGCTCGGGGGAGGTGGTGAAATGTTTGTTGAGTTTTTGAGGAGTAGTGATTAGTGATCAGTGACTAGTGATCAGTGATCAGTGATTCGTTAAAGATGTTTGCTAATCACTGACCACTGACCTCTAATCACTGACCACTGATCACTGACCACTGATCACTAACCACTGAAAGGAGAATATGCTAGACGCAGACACCATCACGCCGCAGGAGCTGGCGGCGATTATTGACCACACGTTTCTGAAACCGTTCGGCAAGCCGTCGGACATCGAGAAGCTTTGCGCGGAGGCGCGGCAATACCAGTTCGCGATGGTCGCGATTAACCCTGCGGAGGTCGAGCGGTGCGTGAACCTGCTGGAGGGCTCGGGCGTGCGCACGGGCGCGGCCATCGGGTTCCCGCTGGGGCAGTCCACCTCCGCGACCAAGGCCTTCGAGACACGCGACGCCATCGCCAAGGGCGCGGGCGAAATCGACATGGTCATCAACGTGCGCGCCCTGCAGGCCGGTGACGAAAAACTCGTGTTCGGCGAGATTTACGACATGGCCAAGGCCTGCCGCGAGGCCAAGGTCATCTCCAAGGTGATTCTGGAGACGTGCTATCTGACCGACGACGAGAAGCGCAACGTGTGTCGGCTCGCGGTGCACGCGGGCGTGGACTTCGTGAAAACCTCCACGGGCTTCGGCACTGCCGGGGCGACGGTCGAGGACGTGAAGCTCATGCGCGAGGCCGTCGGTCCCGTGATGGGCGTGAAGCCCGCAGGGGGCGTGCGCACGCTCGAGGCCGCCCTCGACATGATCCGCGCCGGGGCCACCCGCATCGGCACCAGCAACGGCATCGCCATCGTCGATGCCCTCGCGGCGTTACGGGGATAGCAGCTGTTTAAGGTGATGTTGCTGCATATATGAAGTGCGGCGCATTTTAAGACACCTCAAACTTCAACACTCAACCCGTCGTAGCTGACACGGATGTTCTCAGGCAAGGAGGTCTCGAGCGTCACGTGGTCAACATCGTGGCAGAGGTGGATGAGGTAGGACTGTTTGGCCTGTATCTGCGACAGGTACGCGAGGCTCTGCTCAAGGTTCAGGTGCGCAGGGTGTACACGGTAACGAAGGCAGTCGAGGATCATCACGTCGATGCCGTGAAGCCGGGCGATGGTCTCGGCGGGCAGGTCGCTACAGTCAGGGACGTATCCGGCCGTCGCGCCGTTGTGTTCCAGCAAGAAACCCGTCATCGCCGCGCCGTGTTCAACCTTTAGCGGTGTGATGTGGACGTCGTCTATGTTGAATGGCCCCTGGATGGGAATGAAGTTAATCTGCGCACGGTAAAGCCCCGTGCACGAGGGCTTGCTGTCAATGTAGTTGAACACATGGCGGATGCTGGCCAAGGTCTCGGGCTCCGCATACGCCGGCAGGACGCGCTGATGGATCGTGTTGAAACGGCGGATGTCGTCGAACCCGAAAATGTGGTCTGCGTGCGAATGCGTGAACAGCACCGCATGGCACCGCTCGATGCGGTAGTCCAGCATCTGCTGGCGGAAATCCGGCGGCGTGTCGATCACGAACGCCGTCTCCTCCGTGCTGACGTAGAGGCTGCTCCGCCGCCGCGTGTTCCGCGTGTCCCCCGACGCGCACACTGCGCAGTGGCACCCGATCATCGGAATCCCGACAGACGTGCCCGTCCCTAGAAAAAGTAAGTTCATAGGCCGTTAAAATACCCAATGGCATTTTGGAAGTCAATAGCGTTTAACAATGGTCGCAACGCTTTTTTGCTTGGCCAGCTTTTTGGTGTTTACTTTTGCGGCGGAATGCGGTATTGTTTTCAACGTCATTCTTAATGGGGTCATGTGCAAGGCATGCACAGGTAACGCCCCGTAGAAAGGTGAAGGAAAGGTGAGTAACATGAATAAAGTTGTTCTGTCGGGGGTTGTCGCGGGGTGCGTCGCCGCAGGTTTTATGAGCGGATGCAAAACATCGGATGGTTGTTGTCCGTCTGCACAAAAAGGAGGGAAAGTGAGTTATTACAAGGATGGGAAGTTTGACGGGGCTACGGCGAAACAGGCGTACATCGACCTGATGGCGAAGTACAAGCTGCCGGTCTATTCGTGGTTCCTGGAGGAGGAGGGCGTCCTGTGGGCGACGGACTTCGGCAAGGGCGACTTCGAGAAGTTCGGCATGGGCGGCGTGTTCTGGACGAACGAGCCGGACGGGTATCTCGGCCACGAGATCTACCTGCTACCGTTCCAGAGCATCCCGGAGCATTGCCACAAGCCGACCAAGGATAAGGACGGGAAGGACATCCCCGCCAAGATGGAGAGCTGGAACGTGAAGTACGGCTACGTCTATGGCTTCAGCGAGGTGGGCGAGCCGAACCTCGACACGGAGTTCGCGTTCCTCATCCCGAAGCTGTCGAAGATGCAGTATGCTGAGCTGAAGAGCAAGCACGTCGAGAAGTGGACCTCCGACGGCCGCCCGCACAAGCTGCCGAAAATCGAGACATGGCACTTCATGATGGCCGGTCCCGAGGGCGCGGTCGTCACGGAGACGGCCACGTTCCATGACGGCGCGGGCCTGAGGTTCTCGGTCCCCGGGTGTCAACTGTAATTGCAATGGAAACGCCGCGCCCCGTCACGGGGCGCGGCAAACAATAAGGAGAGGCGAAGATGAAGTTTCATCACTTTGGTGTCCCTTTGGCGGCGAAGCGGGACGATATGAATTTCGGCTCCGAGCTGAAGGTCTGGTTCACGGACCCGTTCGCAAGCCCGCACAAAATCGAGTTCCTGTGGTTCGAGCCTGAGTGCCCGCTGGCGGCGTCGGTTCAGAACGGCCCGCACGTGGCGTATGAAGTGGAGAATATCGAGGAGGCTGTCATGGGAAAGAGCGTCCTGTTTCCGGTCACGGAGCTCGTGCCGGGGTTTAAGATTGCGTTCATCTACGACGGCGGTATCCCGGTCGAGCTGATGCAGCTGGCGAAATAAGGAGAAATGTCATGGCGATGAAGAAATTTTTGAACGATCCCGCGACCCTCACCAAGGAGCTGCTGGAAGGGCTTGCGCTGTGCTACAGCAACAAGGTGAATCTGGTCGGCGAGAAAATCGTCGTCCGCGCCGCGCCGAAGGCGCAGGATAAGGTCGCGGTCATCTCGCTCGGCGGTGCGGGGCATGAGCCCGCGCTGAGCGGTTTCGTTGGCGAGGGTATGCTCGACGCGAGCGTCGTGGGCGACATCTTCGCTGCGCCGGGCGCGCCCAAGGTGCTGGAGGCCCTGCGCATGTTCAACCGCGAGGCGGGCATCCTGCTCGTGACGCTCAACCACGCGGGCGACCGCATGAGCGCGTCCAAGGCCCTGCGCGATGCGGAGAAGGAGGGCATCAAGGTCCGCGAGATCGTCACGCATGAGGACATCAGCGCGGGCATCGATGTTGACCCCGAGGAGAAGCGCGGGCTGGCCGGTTGCGTCCCCCTGTACAAGGTCGTGGGCGCGGCGGCGGAGCAGGGCATGAGCCTTGACGAGATTTACGATCTCGGCGAGCGCTTCAACCAGCAGATGGCCACGCTGGCCGTCGCGATGACGGGCTGCACGCACCCGCAGAACGGCGGCGTGATTGCGACCCTGCCCGAGGACGAGATGGAGATCGGCATGGGCCAGCACGGCGAGGCCGGTGGCGGGCGCAGCAAGGTCCTCACGGCCGACGAGACCGCCGCACGGATGGTCGAGCCGCTGATGAAGGCCACGGGCGTGAAGTCCGGCGACACCGCCCTGCTGGTGCTGAACGGCGTCGGCGCGACCACGCTGATGGAGCTGTTCCTCGTCTATCGCAAGACCTCGCAGATTCTGGCGGACAGCGGCATCACGCTGGTGCCGGGCGTTTGCGACGAGCTGCTGACGGTGCAGGAGATGGCCGGCTTCCAGATGATTCTGTGCAAGCTCGACGCCGACCACATCCCGCTGCTCGCGGCGAAAGCCAACACGCCGTATTGGACGGTGTAACGAGGGAAGTTGCTAGTTTCTAGTTGCTAGTTTCTAGCCTTTTCGATTGCTTCGACTTCAGTCGATTTCAGTCGGAGGATTTGAAACTAGAAACTAGAAACTAGAAACTAGAAACTATGACTCTTCAGACATTCAAATCGATGGTTGCGGCGGCGGGTACGGACATCCGCGCCGACGAGAAGCGGTTCTCGGAACTCGACGCGGCGGCGGGCGGCGACGGCGATCACGGCACGGCGATTGTCACCGCGTTCAACGCGATGGCGAAGGCGGACGGCGCGGACTTCAAGAGCTACCTCAAAGCGTTGAGCGACGCGCTCCAGAACGAGGCCTGCGGCTCGACCAGTACGCTCTACGGCGCATGGCTCCAGGGCATGAGCGATGCCGCACCCGAGGGCGCGGTTGAACTGGACCCCGAGGCCGTCGCCGCGATGTTCACGGGCGGGCTGGAAGAACTCGGCTTCACGACGCGCGCACGGGTCGGGGACAAGACCCTGATGGATGCGCTCATCCCCGCGACGGATGCGCTTGCGGCGGCCATGGGCGACGGCATCGCCGCCATGTTCAAGGCCGCGGCCGAAGCGGCCTCGAAAGGCTCGGAGGCAACCGCCGCCATGCGCGCCAAATTCGGCCGCGCAAAGAATCTCGGCGACCGCTCCATCGGCCCCGTCGATGCGGGTTCCGCTTCGATGGCGTGTATCTTTAATGCATTTGCACGGGAAGGGGTTTAGGGGTTAAGGCAGTTAGGCTGTGAGGGGAACCTCCCCTTATTGCCTCACAACCTTACAGCCTTACAGACTCACAACCTTACAGACTAAAACGAAAGGACTACTATGGCAGACTTAGACGACATCCGCGACGGCAAGGAATACGGCATTGGCGTGGCGCAGAAGGCAGACGGGTTTTTCCTAAAAGGCTCGGCGAACCTGGACTGGGGCATGAAGGACCGCCTCAGCCGCATCTTCAACCCGCAGACGGGCAAGGCCGTCATGCTCGCGTTCGACCACGGCTTCCTCATGGGCCCCACCTCCGGCGTGGAGCGCATTGACTTGAGCATCGTCCCGCTCATCGAGTACGCGGACTGCCTGATGTGCACACGCGGCATCCTGCGCGCGCTCGTGCCGCCGACCAGCCGCAAGCCCGTGTGCCTCCGCGCAGACGCGGGTACCACCATCCTCACCGAGATGAACGACAACGTCGTGCTCGACCCCGTTGACGCGGTGCGCCTCAACGCCGCCGCCATCGCGGTGATGGTCGCGGTCGGCGACCCCGAGACCGAGGCATTGACCATCGCGAACCTTTACGGCGCGGTGGACTCCGGGCAGGAGTACGGCCTGCCGGTCATGGGCGTGACGGCGGTCGGCAAGGACATGGCGCGTGACGCGCGTTACTTCGGTTTGGCCGCTCGCGTGTGCGCGGAGAACGGCGCGAACATCGTGAAGACCTACTACACCGAGGGCTTCGAGAAAGTCGTGGCCTGCTGCCCCGTGCCGATCGTGATTGCAGGGGGCAAGAAGCTGCCCGAGCTCGAGGCGCTGGAGCTGGCGCACAACGCGATCCAGTGCGGCGCGGCGGGTGTGGACATGGGGCGCAACGTGTTCCAGTCCGAATCCCCCGTCGCGATGATCCGCGCCGTCGGCGCGGTCGTGCATCAGGGGATGAAACCCAAAGACGCCTTCCAGCTTTTCAACGACCTGAAGAACACATAGCTCGCTGCGCATACACGCAGGTTGCCCGCCATACGGCGGGCAGTTTCAAGCATGAAGTCTCTGGCTTCATGCTTGATGAGTGTTTACTGACGGACCTCCGCCCAAGACCGCAAGCCTTCTGAATGATGTAGTGATTTAACCTTGCGTTGTCATACAATGCCCCAAAAGATCGGGAACCTTTGTCGTTGTGTTATGGCGTGTTGGCGGGGTTGCCCCCCCTAAAAAATGGAGAAGGCGACCCCCCCCCCCCCCAGCGACACCTGTCAAACTAGCAGATGGATATTACTTAAAAAACACACCCGTTTCTCAAATTTTTCTCAAAATCGGGCATCCCTTTATTGTGGTACATGTACTTTCGTATGAAAGTCTAAATATGTCTGCGAAGACGTTAACATCGCGGAGGTTTTTTTTATGAAAAAAGCGGTTTTTGGAATTGCGGCGCTCATTGTCATGTTGGCGGCGATCGCAATAGTATCCTGTAATATGGGAGTGGATACGGAGCCGGATGAAGAGCCGGGGATTACTTTGAACATCAGCGGCAGAGGCGATTTGGGCCGCGCCCTGACAGGTCCAACAGCAGAAGCCGGTACAACTTTTTATGAAGCGTCTTTCAAAAATCTTGCCGGCCCAACGTACATCCGCACGTTCTGGAACTGGAACACCGTAGGCAGAATCCAACTGCTTCCCGGTACTTACGAAATGATTCTGTTTGCCGGAAGGGGTTCGGACAGGACCCTCCTTGGCGTTGGAAGGGTAACTGCAATTACCAACAGTGATTCCACCACTACTTCAGTTACTCCAGGCGATCCATTCGGAATTACCCCGGCTACAAGGGGATTAACGTTAACGCTTCAGCCCTTGGTAACTGACGTCGGCGGTTCTTATATTCCCGGGGATTCTTCATTCATAGTTACTGAAAACAGCGTAGATGAACCAACTAACGATCCTATTGCATATACTTTATACGATCAGGTTTACCAACTTGGAGATGAAGTTCCGTTATTCCATCTCAAAAAAAATTCTACGGCAGAAGTACAGTGGCATTTTGCCGTTGGGAGTTTTTCATTCAATGATTTAGCTGACTATGCAAATGATATTATTGTTACAGACGGAGCCGTCATTCATAATGCCGGTTTTATGATGCAGGATTCAGTTGAGCAGCCGATAAAATTGGGTGCCGCGACCAAGTATATATCCCCTGATGCCGGCGATCCTATCGATCCTTCAACCGGATTTGTATTTGAGCTGGGAGTGCCGAATAATGACGGCCTGGCGCAAATCGCGATTGAAGTACCGGTTGTTGCGTATAACAACACAAACTCCAACCCCCAAACATGGTGGATTCGCGGCGGGTTGAATAACGGATTGCTTGACGTCGGCGCAGACCCGACAACGGGTACTTCCTCATCCAGTATAATCGGCGGTGCCATTGTAGTCGGTTTTGGCGAACTTTCCAACATACCGACCATCACTATTACTCCCGACACCGGGTGGGGGCTTGGTACCGGGGGCAGAACACTTGTTCCCGCTACTGACCGTGCAATTGTTTTGGCAAGCCCTGTTGCTAATGGGTTTGCAATGCCGACAACTTTCGACGGCGGATTTTCCCCTGTTAACTATGATTTAACGAGCTTTACATGGGCTCCTGGAGGTACAGCATCAACAGGAGTACTGCAAACTGCAACAATTGTATTAACCATAAATGCAACAGGTGATACTAACAATCGCTCTTTTGTTGGTGCTACAACTGCGAATTTCACAGTTGAAACTTCAACTTCTCAAACAGTTGCAGTAACTAATGCAGTAGTTTCTGGTGTGGATGACAGTGTCCTTACCATCACAGCAACTATAACCCCGTAAACAAGGTTACTTTGTAAGAGCGTGTTCGGTTTGAGAGTTTTTATGATGATACCCCGGCGGTTCGCCGCTGGGGTATTTATACTATTACTATTAATCTCCCTCTCTCTTACAGGATGCGCCCCCCCTGTGGGGCAGCTTATCGGTGATATAGACCTCGATGAGCTGCTTGCGGTGCCGCAGCGTATGGTCTACGATATGGGCGACATTTTTTACCGAGAAACCGATCTGTCGGTTTTTGCTTCTTACAGCGGCAATTTACAGCCCATTCCCATTAATGATGTAACTATTAAAATAATCGAAGATATTCATAGCCCTGAGGATTCCATACCTGTCAATGGAGGAGGATATTGGCTGGCAGTTCCGGGAAGGAAAATAATTTCCGTTTCCTATGGGAGCTTGGCTGCCGAATATTCCATCGAGGTCAAAGACCCCTTTGGCATTGGAGGCGGAAATGGTTCTGGTGGCAATAGCGGTACATCCCTGGGGAATGGCGGCAGCGGTATTATATGGGATTATCCGGGTAGGCCAAATCCGTAAACAACAGGTTACGTATCTAAGGTAAGCAAATGAGAAAACTATTTATTGTACTTCTGCTTGCCCTTTGCTTCCCGCTTTTCGCCCAGCAAACGCCTGAGTCTGCAATTTACATTCCCTATGTGGATGGAAGCGGCAGCGGGGTCGAAGATAATTCCTACTTTACCCATCTGCTCGAAATGGAAACCGAAGCCCGTAATTACAGGGCTGTACGTAACCCGGCGGAAGCCAATTATTCTTTAGTTGGCAGGATTAATCCCTACGGAACCGGGGATTTCGTTTTTCAGCTTGAATTGGTTAATAACAAAAACGATAGCATAATCGTACAACAGGAAATTATTTATCATTATTATACTGAAGTACATTCCCTTTTTCCCATATTGATGCTCACCATGTTTTCCAATATCCCTGAACGGCCCCGTGAAGAACCGTCGCCGATGCTGTTTGTTGCACAGAGGCCGCAGGATCACTGGCTTGTTTTGGGGGCCTATGGTTTTTGGAGTCCGCGTATTTATTCCGCTAACGGCACTTCAGTAAGCTTTTTAAATTTCGGCGCGGGCCTTTCCGCGGAAGGGCATTTTCTGGATTTTCTGTCCCTTGAAGCGGGAGTTGAAATTACCAACGACTGGCTGCTCATTGCGGGCAGATCAAATGACGAATACCATGATTTTATTCTGGAAACTCCGGTTTTTATTAAATATGTCTATAATCCTTCCGGTAATTATTTTATCGGCCCTTTTGCGGGCATCAAAACCACTGTCTCGCTCAGGGGGGCTACCAAGCCGTCCTTATTTTCATGGCTTGCCGGTTTACAGTACGGGGTTAGGATAGGTCCCGGTTTTGTTTTTGTCGAAGCCCGATATTCGGCAGATTTGGGTAATTCCAGGGCAAAGATCGGTTTTTCAGACCAGGAATACAAACGGTATATGTTAAATTTAGGCGTGGGCTATAAATACGGGTTCTTCCCCAGGGAGCGGAAGTGAAAAAAGTATTACCCCTAATTTTAGCCGGAGTTTTGCCCCTTGTAATGCTTGATGCCCAGGCCAGGCTTGGCAATTTTTATCAGCGTGGGGTTGCCACCCAGGAGATGAATGTAGAAGGTTTCTACGCCACCCATGCGACTATTCCCGTTAACTCAAGGGTGAACGCCCTGAACCCCAAAAACGGAAGGGAGATAGTAGTTTCCATAATCGGCCGCATTCCCCCGTCAGTAGACAGGATTATTGAT
>Ga0082212_10006549_pt1 | contig 15617 bp, 13 predicted proteins | sample TergutNt197P3_FD_71548 | JGI IMG/M metagenome (GOLD analysis project Ga0082212, IMG submission 71548) | Neocapritermes taracua P3 segment gut microbial communities from Petit-Saut dam, French Guiana - Nt197 P3 | ecosystem: Host-associated > Arthropoda: Insects > Digestive system > Gut ...
TCTTTTGCAACGTGGACAAAGACGCCGTGTTTTCCTCCATTGACGTCAAGAACATTTACGAAGTGCCCCTGACCTTTTACGAGGAGGGCTTTGACCAGAAGGTGGCCATCCTGTTGCGCTTGCCGGCCCGTAACGCGAAGCTTGAGCCCTGGCGCGAGCTTGTGCATGCCTGCGCGCATCCTGAACGGAGAGTAACCATTGCTGTTGTCGGGAAATATGTAAGCCTTACGGAAGCCTACAAAAGTTTGCACGAGGCGATCGTCCACGGCGGGATAGGCAACAGGGCCGCTGTGGACTTGCGCTATGTGAATTCCGAGGAAGTCACCGCAGACAACGTGGCGGACATGCTGCGGGACGCGGACGGCATCCTTGTGCCCGGCGGCTTCGGCTACCAGGGCGTGGAAGGCAAGATCCAGACCATCCGCTATGCCCGTGAGCACAGGGTGCCTTTTTTCGGCATCTGTCTCGGCATGCAATGCGCGGTCATTGAATTCGCGCGCAATGCGGCGGGCCTGCCGCAGGCGGACTCCGAGGAATTCGACGACTCCGCGCAAGACAAGGTTATCTATGGGATGCCCGAAGGGGATGACGCCCGCGCCAGGGCTGCCATGCGGCTTGGCGCATATCCCTGCCGCCTTGAGACAGGCAGCAGGGCGCATGCGGCGTACGGCAGCGCAGAGGTGCGGGAGCGCCACCGCCACAGGTATGAATTCAATAACGCCTACCTTGAACTGTTCCGGGAAAAGGGCATGGCGTTCAGCGGCCTTTCGCCCGACGGCCGCCTGGTTGAGATCGTGGAGTTGCCGGGTCATCCCTGGTTTCTCGGATGTCAGTTTCATCCGGAATTCAAGTCCAATCCCATGCGCCCCCATCCGCTTTTCCAGGCTTTCATCCGGGCCGCGAAGGAGAAACAGGAAAGGGGTTAGCGTCGCGTCACGCGCGCTGGCCGCCGGTACTTGCATCCTTGCCCTGACTAGGGCACAATGTTTGCAAGGCAGTTTGGCGCCAGAGCATCTTTTTACGAAAGATTGTTTTCTATGGCTTTAGAATTACGGCAACAGATGAAACTGACCACGCAGTTGGTCATGACGCCCCAGTTACAGCAGGCGATCAAACTGTTGCAGCTTTCCCGCCTTGAATTGCTGGAAACCGTGCAGAACGAGCTTCTGGAAAATCCCTTTCTGGAGGAAACGCAGGAAGAACAGGAAGATCACCCCTCTGCCGGCGGCAGCCAGGCGGACGCCGGGGATGAAACCGGGTATGAGCGGGAGGCCGTCCGCAACGCCGACTGGGAGGATTACCTCGGCGAGTTTGCCAGCACGCCGCGCCTGTCCCAGTTGCGGGAATACGAATCCTTTGACGATCTCACGCCTTTTGAGGCGCGCTATTCCGGCAAACCCTCGCTGGAGGGGCATCTCTTGTGGCAGTTGCGCCTTTCTTCCCTGAGCGATGCGCAAAAGGACATCGGGGAAATTATCATCGGCAATCTTTCGTCAACCGGGTACTTGCAGGCCACCCTGGAAGAAATGGCCGAAATGGCGGGCACTTCCCCCGAAGAAGTGCTGCGGGTTCTGGAGAGCGTGCAGCAGTTCGACCCTGTGGGCGTTGCCGCGCGTACGCCGCAGGAATGCCTTATCGTGCAGATCAAAGTGCTGCGCTATGATCGCGATCCCATCCTGGTGGAGCTTGTGCGCGATCACCTGGAGGATCTGGAAGAGCGGCGCTACAAGCCCTTATTGCGGAAATTCAAGCTGGATATGGATGAACTCAAGGAGTACATGGACGTTATCCAGAGCCTTGATCCACTGCCCGGCGCGAGTTTCGGAGGCGGCGAATCCACCTATGTCAGCCCGGATGTTTTCGTCTATCAGCAGGGCGACGATTTTCTCATCGTCCTCAATGATGACGGCCTGCCGCACTTGCAGCTTTCCCCCGTGTACGACGCGCGGCTTTCCTCGATGTCCGACAAGGAGAAGGAGTACTGTTCGGAAAAAATGCGCTCCGCGTCATGGCTTATCAAGAGCCTGCACCAGCGCCAGCGTACCCTCTACAAGGTCATGGAAAGCATCGTGAAGTACCAGAGGGCCTTCTTCGCGGAAGGCGCCGGCCGCCTTGCGCCGCTTATCCTCAAGGACATTGCGGAAGACATCGAAATGCACGAATCCACCGTGAGCCGCATTACCACCAATAAATACGTCGCCACGCCCCATGGCGTGTTCGAACTGAAGTTCTTCTTCAACAGCGCGCTCGGGCTTGACGACGGCAGCCAGGTCGGTTCGGAAAGCGTGAAAGTCCTGATCAAAAAGTTCATTGCCGAGGAAAATGCCAAAGACCCCCTGAGCGACGAACGCATAGGCGAAATGCTGAAAGAACATCTCAAGGTGAATATCGCGCGCCGTACCGTGGCCAAGTATCGCACCGCAATGGATATTCCCTCGTCATCGCGGCGGAAGGAGCATTTTTAGCAAAAGGAGCTTTGCATGCACATTGCCTTTACTTTCAAGAACTTTGATCCTTCGGAACATTTGAAGAAATATGCGCGCCGGCGCTTTGAAAAACTCGGCCGCTTTTTCGGAAAAGCGTCCGGCCTGGATGTGCAGGTGGGACTCAGCGTTGACAAGTTCCGGCACAAGTGCGAGGTGCAGGTCGGCGGAGAAGGCCTGCAACTGAGCGCTACGGAACAGTCGGAAGATATGTATGCCTCCATTGACCTCGTGCTGGACAAGCTTGAGTCGCAAATCAAGAAGCATGTCTCCAAGGGCAAGGAACATCGCCGCCAGAGCAAGCACGCGGTTATTGACGTTTTCAGCTATCCGCTGCAGGAGGAAGGCGGCGAACGCGTTATCACCGGCACGTCGAAATTCGATCCCAAACCCATGCATGTGGATGAGGCCGTCATGCAGTTGGATGCTTCCGAGAATGAGTTTCTTGTGTTTCTCAATGCCGAATCGGAACGCATCAACGTCATTTACCGCCGCCGCAGCGGAGGATACGGGCTGATTGACCCGGTGGTGTAACGCGCGCGAGGACATATGGAAGGGCTGAGCGAAGCACACGCTGCCCGTGCCGACAGCATGCCGGTATGTATCGTGACCGGCCTTTCCGGCGCGGGAAAAAGCACGGTTCTCCAGTTTTTCGAAGACATGGGCTTTTTTACGGTGGACGGCCTGCCTGCCGGTCTTGCTTCCGATATGGTCCGCCTGCTGAGCCAGGCGGAATACCCGGCCTTTGCGGGGATCGCTCTGGGCATGGATGTGCGCCAGGGCGATCTGCTGGATATTGAACAGACGCTCGTGCGCCTGTCCCAGGACAACATCCGCCCCCGGCTGCTGTTTGTGACAGCCGACGCGGCGGTGCTCATGCGCCGCTATGCCGCCACGCGCCGCCCGCATCCGCTCGAACGCGAGGGCATGGGGCTTGAGGCGGCCCTGGAGTCCGAACGGCAGCGCTTGCGTCCCCTGCTGGATATGGCGGACATTGTGCTGGATACCTCAAGCTTTTCCATCCACGATCTCCGCCGCTCCGTGCAGCAGCACTGGGGAGAGGCGCAGGGCATGCGCCATAGCCTCAAGGTCAACCTGATATCCTTCGGGTTTAAATACGGGGTGCCGAAAGAGGCTGACCTTGTGTTTGATCTGCGTTTTCTGCCGAATCCCTATTTCGTTGAGGACTTGCGCCCGCTTTCGGGCAAGGATGCCGCAGTGCGGGAGTATGTGTTCGCCCAGCCCTGGACCAGGGGATTCCGCGCGCGTTTTTTCGCGTTTATCCAGTCTTTGCTGCCTCTGTACGAGGCGGACGACCGCTATCGTCTTTCCATAGCCTTAGGCTGCACCGGCGGCCGGCACCGGTCCGTGTCCATGACCGAGGAATTGTACAAGGCCCTGCAAGACTCGGGGTGCAGCATCAGCCTGGAGCACAGGCACCTTGAGCTTGGGTAGCGTCGCGTCACGCGATGCGCATCAGCATTTCATCCACGGCGCGTATGACTTGCTTGAATTTGCTGTGCAGGAGGTCTTCGGCGATGGCATCCAGCCCTTCCCTGGTCGGGCTGGGCCATGTTTTTTGCTCGATCCCGGCCAGCGCGTCCCTTGCGGCTTTTTTGTTGTACGCCGCGCAGGCCGCTTGCAGCGCAAGCAGTCTCTCGCGCAGATAGACCCGGTCTTCGTCCGTTGTCCCGCCGGCCTCGCCCTCGTCTGCGGGCGTGATGGCTGCGGCCGCCTCCCGCAGCGCGTTGAGCAAGACCGGGGTCCGGGCTGCCACGACAGCGGCGTTCCCTTCCCGCCCCGCCTGTTCCAGTCCGGCGGCAAGCTCGGCAAGTTCCGTTTTGCCGATACCCGCGAGTGAGCCTTTTATGCCGTGGACGCTTATGACATAGCTGCGCATGTCTTCGTCGCTGTAGACGCCCCGTTTTGCGCAGATCGCTTCGAGCGCCGCGATGGCCTTGGAAGCGTCCCGGATGAAAATTTTCGCCAATTTCGAACCCGCAGACGCCTGCCGCGCTACGGCGGACGCCTGCGTATCGCCGTGTTGCCGGCGCGCGGCCTCGACGAGCTCGGGCGGGTGCTGGTCGCGCACATGCTTGTTCAGCACGGCGTTCATCTCGCGCAGGTCAATCGGCTTGGAAAGAAAATCGTCGAAGCCGTTTGCCAGAAACTTTTCCGCCTGCCCCATCACGGCGTTTGCGGTCAGCGCAACGACTGGCTTCGTGTATCCAAGCTCACGCAGGATTCGTGTTGCTTCCATGCCGTCCATTTCGGGCATCATATGGTCCATGAACACGATGTCGTAGACCCGGCCCTGCTTGATTTTTTCGACCGCCGCACGCCCGCTCCCGGCGGAGTCGACCGTCAGGCCATACGGGGCCAGAAGCCCCGTGGTGACATAGATATTTGTTTCCATGTCGTCAACGACCAACACGCTGCCGTAAGGCATGGGTTCGCGGAGAATATGCACGCGTTTCATGTGCGCCGTGCTCTGCATGCGGAATTGCCGCAGGTTGTCCGCCAGTTCCCGGCCCAGGGGTCCGGATCCGGCATTGCCCTGCGGCAGGCGCACGGTAAAGGTCGTCCCCCTGTCCGGCTCGCTTGCCACAGCAATTTCGCCGCCCATCAAGTGCACCAAATTTTGCGTAATGCTCATGCCGAGTCCCGTGCCCTCGATCGTGCGGTTGGCTTTCAGGTTAAAACGGGCATATGCTTCGAACAGCCTGCCTACCTGGTCCGCCGTCATGCCCTGGCCGGTATCGCTCACCAGAAACACAAGCGTCACATCGGGCGCTTCCCCTGGCGCAAGCCCGTCTTCGCCTCCTTTTTCGTGGAAAACCGACAGCTTGATCACGCCTTGCGCCGTATACTTGAGCGCATTGGAAAGCAGATTGTTCAAAATCTGCTTCACGCGAAGCACATCGCCCACCACCATCGCCGGCATGTTTTCATCCACATGGAGTTCAAACTCAATATCCTTGCTGCCGATCCACATCATGTGCAACTGCACGGCATCGTTGATCAGGCTCGCGATGTCGTATTCGGCGGACTCAAGCTCCAGCCTGCCCGCCTCGATTTTGGACATGTCAAGGATGTCGTTGATAATGCCGAGCAAGAGGTCGCTGGAAGTGTAAATCCTGCTGAGCGCCTCATACATGTCCGGCGCAAGCGTCTCTTTTTGCAACTGAATTTCGGTGATTCCCAGAATAGCGTTCATCGGCGTCCGTATCTCGTGGCTCATGTTGGAGAGGAACTCTGATTTTGCCTTGTTGGCCTTTTCCGCCGCCTGCACGGCGCTACTGAGCCGCTCGCGCATGTTCTGGATGGTTTGCGCAATCTCGCCGAACTCATTGTTCAGATCAGAACCGAAAATTGTTTCGTTCGTGTCTGCGCCGGCCTTGTTCAGGCTGTCTATGAGCCGGCCGAACGGCACAAAAATCAGTTTTTTATTCAGCACGGTGATGGCGATGATGTAGACGATCAGGACGATGAAGATGGCGTACAGCAAAGGCAGAAGCTTTGCCGCGCTGAAGAGCGACTGGGAGTTGAACAGCGTCACCACGGTCCAGTTGGTGCCCGCAATGGGCGCCAGGGAGGCGAAGCTGTACGGGCCGGCCTCAAGCTTGATGACCTGGGGCGTATCCTGCGAGGAAAAATATTCGCCGCTGTCCTGGAAATACGCGTCCATTGCGGCCGTGAACGCAGGATCGGCGCTTATTTCCTGAATGCGGCGCTTCTCTTCAGTGTGTGGCAATCCGTCGCGCGACACCAGGAGACTATCCATCTGGATGACGCCCCGCGCATTGACCACAATGCCCCGTACACTGGCGCTGTCGTATTTGCCGAACAGTTCTTCGGTCACCCGGCTGAACTGCAGACCTGAACAAAAAACGCCCAGCACCGTGTCGTCATGGCTCACTTTATGGTTAATCCAGAGCCGCTTCTGGGTGGTGACCTTATCAATGTCAATATGCAGGGTATAGGCTTGTTTCGCGTTGACGCAGGTAAAATACCACTGGTCGTATTCCTTTGTCGGGCTGAGGACGTCAAAGGGCTTGAAATCCGCAAGCGGGGCGTTTTTGCTGACGGAGTATTCGTTCAGGCTCGCGTTGATGCCGAAATAGAGTTCCGCGCTGTGCAGTTTTTCGGCATAGCGCATCATCTCGTGATAGGCTGCGATTTTTCTTTCCTGGCGGGCTTCGTCGGCAAACCAGTAGATCAGCGTCCGCGAGTTGGCGACTTGTGCAACCAGGCCCAGTTCCAGGTTGAGGTAGGCGGTAAACTTGCTGACAGCTTCCATGGAATAGAAGCGGGCGTAATCGCGCGATGCGGATTCCGTGATGCTCCTGATGACCAGGGTCACCACCAGCACCATGACGGCGGCCATCAGCAGAAAAAACAGGATATTTATGTTCCGGAACCGGCTTTCAAGCCTGTATTTTTTTTGCGCTGACTCCGGCACGGCTGTTTCCGCCATAATAGGTTCCCTTTATGCAATGTTACCTTTCAATCCGGCCGATGGCAATATGATCGAACGTCAGGGAGCACGGCCTGACGCGTTGACATCCCGCCACCTTCGCACATAGATTTACCCAACAAGGCACAAAACGCAAATATAGAGTATCTTTTTCCGGCAATCGGCACATATATCTTGTGAAAATCAATAGAAAAATGAAAAACACACCCAATAAATACCATGGCGCCCTTCAAGCAAGGCTGGCCTCCCTTGCCAGCCAAACCGGGCGAGTGGTCGCTTTTCTTGATGTGCTCGGCAGCTTTCTCCAGGACGAAGGGTACGGCCTGCCCATAGTGGTCGGGGGGTCTGCTGTGGAAATATACACGCATTCGGGAAGGATATTGATGCCCTGAGTTGGGCCAGGGTTTTACTCACGCTTGCGGAACAGAACGGACTTCCTCTGGATACGAATCTTTTGCGCGAACGTGCGGAATCGACGGATGTCTCGGAGGTGTTGGAGGAAATATGGAACAGCGGATCACCATCGAACAGCTGAGCGCCATAGCTGAAAATATGCGCAAAAAGACTCGCTCTGAAGGCGCTTGTCTCAAACGGCTGCGAATGACGCCACGCGGCAAAGAAAAGGAGGAGGCGTTGTTTCTCCTGCGATCAAACGCCAGCGTCAAATACGGAATCAGGCGATTTCCTGACGGCACATTTCGCTTGCTGAAAAAAACATAACGCAGTATTATTACGGAAAAAATACACATATGTCACAGAGTTATCTAGAAAAAAACGTGGAGACAGCAGCTACAGCGGCTGTCGGGATTATCATCGTGGCGCACACGGACTATGCTGCGGCCCTGTTGCGCACCACGGAATTTATCCTCGGCCCGCTGGGAGACTGCACGTCGATCAGCGTGGATGCGGCGTTCGAGGTTGCGGAAACCGTGCAGCGTCTGAACGATGCGACGCAGCTCCTGGACAAGGGGGCGGGCGTGCTCATCCTCACGGACATGTTCGGCGGGACTCCCACCAATCTGAGTCTGGCCCTGCTCACGACCCACAAGGTGGAAGTCGTTACCGGCGTCAATCTGCCCATGATCATCAAGGCCTTCAGCGCGCGCGCGCTGCCGCTGAAAGAACTTGCCGAGCTTGTCGGCGAGGCGGGAAAGCAGGGCATTGTCGTGGCCGGCGAGATGCTGGAGCACAAAACGCCCAAAGAGTGAGCGAGGAAATTCCATGCCTGCAACATTGCTCCCGCCACGCATCGAGAGCTTGCGTGTGCGCAACTACCGTGCCCTGAAGGATGTTACCCTGGAGAAAATATCGCCGCTTACGGTGCTTCTTGGGCCGAACGGCAGCGGCAAGTCCACGGTGTTCGATGTATTTGCGTTTTTATCGGAATGTTTTTCTGATGGTTTGCGTAAGGCGTGGGATCGACGCGGGCGCTTTCGTGAATTGCGCAGCCGCGACCAGCAGGGGCCAATTGTTTTTGAGATTCAATACCGCGAAAACCCTGCTTCGCCCCTGATCACCTATCACCTGGAAATTGAGGAGCTGACAAGAGGCCCCGTAGTAAAGCGAGAATTTCTGCGTTGGAAACGGGGACACCCGGCGGCGCCTTTTCATTTCCTCAAATATGCGTATGGCCGGGGCGAGGTGATTACCGGAGAAGCCCCGGAATCCAAAGATACGCGCATCGCCAAACCCCTCTCCGGCCCGGACGTGCTGGCCGTCAACACCTTGGGCACGCTGGCGGAAAACCCGCGCGTCATCGCCCTCCGCAGCTTTATTACCGGATGGCATCTGTCCTATTTGTCGGCTGACGCAACCCGCGGCAATCCTGAGGCGGGAACAGAAGAACGCCTGTCGCCTACCGGGAGTAATTTACCCAATGTCATCCAGTACTTGCATGAGCAGCAACCCGCGCGTCTGGAACAGATTTTTGAGACGCTACGCCGACGCATCCCCCGTATTGAGAAGGTGGAAGCGAAGGTTTTGCAGGACAGCCGCCTGTTGTTGCTGGTCAAGGATGCCCCTTTCAGCACCCCTGTGCTTTCGCGTTTCGCTTCAGACGGCACTTTGAAGATGCTGGCCTATCTTACTGTGCTTTATGATCCGCATCCGCCGCAACTCATCGGCATTGAGGAGCCGGAAAACTATCTCCACCCGCGGCTGTTGCCCGAACTGGCCGAAGAATGCCAACTGGCCGCCGAACGTACCCAGCTTATCGTCACCACGCACTCGCCCTTTTTCATCAACCCATTGCGCTCTACAGAGGTGTATATGCTCTACCGCGCCAGGGACGGCTACACACAGGCGCGTCGTCTGAATGAGATGCCGGGGGTGCAGACTTTTCTTGACCAGGGGGCCTCGCTTGGAGAGTTATGGATGGAGGGCCATTTTGATGTTGGCGATCCTCTGTCGTCAGGGGCTGAGGCATGACACAGCTCGAAATTCTGGTCGAGGAACAATCTGCCGAGGAAGCCCTGCGGCATGTGCTGCCAAAACTCACAAGAGGCCGGGGGCGCGCCAGGGTGCTCAATCTGGGGAGCAAGCATAAGCTGCTCAGGGTCCTTCCTTCCCGGCTTGCAGCCTATCGGCAACGGATCGAAAGCGGCGAACAACTCCGCATCATCGTTCTGGTGGACCGGGATAGCGATGATTGCAAGAAATTGAAGCAAAAGCTTGAAAGAATGGCTGGCAATGCCGGTCTGCCGACAAAAACATCCCCGGATGAAGAGGGTCGCTTCCGGGTTTTGAACCGGGTGGTGGTCGAAGAATTGGAGTCATGGTTTATAGGCGATCCAGAGGCGCTGCGGAAGGCTTTTTCCAGTTTGCCGAAAATCAATACTGCTGCCGGGATCTTCCGGAATCCCGACAATGGAGGCAGCTGGGAAGCGCTACACCGTTTTTTAAAGAAGCACGGCATCTATAAAAACAGTTTTCCCAAAATAGATGCGGCGCGGCGTATTGCGCCACATATGGACGTTGCGGCGAACAGCTCAAAAAGCTTTCAGACTTTTATCTCGGGTATGGAGGCGATGCTCGTATAAGGGCCTTCCTCCACCTGACCCCTGGTATGAGACTTGGTCCGGGCTTCGCTAACAAACATACGCGCCGGCATAGCCCACCACCCGTCCGGTATCGCCCGATGCGGCGGCGGAGGTGCCGTAGGCCACAAGCTTTGCTTCGCGCGCGCCCAAATCCTTAGCAGCGAAAAGCGCCATTGTCGCCGGGCAGACGCCGCACATGCTGATGCGTTCCTCGCGCACCGTGTTGAACAGTTGCTCCGGCGAAAGCTCCAGCAGGGGCGCGAGCGCCTTGGTGTCTTTCTGCACCGTGACTTCCTGGTTGGCAAAGTGGTTCATGTCGGAACTCACCACCAGGGCCACCGCGCGCCCCGCTTCGCCTTCTTCGCGGATGCAGCGCGCGAGTGCCTCCCCTGCAGCGCGCAGCCCATCCAGCGTGTTTAGGGCCACGGCCACCGGCACCACGCGGATGCCGGGGGTATGGCATTGCAGGAAGGGCAGCAGAACCTCCAGGGAATGCTCCGTGGCATGCGCGTCCAGGTTGGCCTCAAAGCCTGCCGCTGCGTTCAGGCAGCGCGCCGCCAGTTCGGCGTCCACCTCCACCGGGCCGAGCGGGGTGATCCACGTGCCGTCAGGCCAGACCGAAAGCGGCCTGCCCCGGCCGCTATGGTTGGGGCCGAGCAGAAAAATGCTTTGCGGCAGGCGCACCTTGCTCAAGGTCTCGCCGATGATGGCGCCGCAAAAGACATAGCCCGCGTGGGGCAGCATGACCATGAGCGGCGTATGATCTTCCCGCGCGGAACCAAGATGGCTGCTAACTTCATGGAGCAAGCGCGCGGGATTGCCCGTATAAAACCGTCCGGCAACCGCCGGTTGACGATCCGACATGTCGTGCCTCCTATACAATCTTTACGCCGCCCATCCAGTGGGCGCACACCCTGCCCCTGATCTCCTTGCCGAGCCAGGGCGTGTTGCAGCTTTTGGAATACAGGGTCTGCGGCGTGACGGTCCATAGCGCGTTGGGATCAAAGAGGAAGAAGTCCGCCGGATCGCCGGGCTGGAAGCGATTGACGGGCAGTTTGAAGATGCGGGCCGGCTCGGCGCTCCAGAGGCGGATCAGGTCCTTTTCTTCCAGGATTCTTTGCCTGACCAGCTCATAGCTGAGGCTGACGGCAAGGTCGAGGCCCGTAAAACCGTTTGGCGCTTCATCCAGCGGGCATTCCTTTTCGTGCGGGGCGTGCGGGGCGTGATCCGTAACCAGGATGTCGATAACGCCGCTTTGCACGGCCAGGCGCAAGGCATCACGGTCTTCAGGCGTGCGCAGCGGCGGATTGACCTTGGCGTTGGGGTTGTAGTCCGCCAATGCGCTGTCGTCGAGCAGCAGGTAGTGCGGGCAGGTTTCCGCCGTGACCTGGACGCCCTGCGCCTTGCCCCAGGCAATCAGGTCCGCCGAGCGGCGGCAGGAGACATGGGCGATATGCACGGGCAGGTCCAGATACTGGGCAAGCAGGATATCGCGCGCCACCTGCATGGCCTCGCCCACGTCGGGCTGGCCCTTGACGCCGATGCGCGCGCTCATGACGCCTTCGTTCATGTGCGCGCCCTTCGCCATGCTTACGTCTTCGCAGTGGTCTATGACGATTCTGTCGAGATCCGCCGCGTATTCCATGATCCTGCGCAAAAAATCGGCGCTTTCCACGGAACGCCCGTCATTGGAAAAGGCCACGCAGCCCGCGTCGGCCAGTTCGCCAAGGGGCGCCATCTCCTTGCCTTCCAGCCCGATGCCGGCCGCACCCACCGGGTAGAGCCGGGGGCCGTGGGGGAAGAGGCGCGCCGCCTTTTCCTGCATGAACTTCGCAATGCCTGCGTTGTCGTTCACCGGGCGCGTGTTGGCCATGCACATCACGGCCCCGAATCCGCCGTGGGCCGCGGCCAGCAAGCCGGAAGCGATGTCTTCCTTGTATTCGAAGCCCGGTTCGCGCAGGTGCGCATGGGCATCAATAAAGCTCGGGAAGAGCAGGCGCCGCATCGCGTCAAAACTCTCAGTCCCCTTCGGCGCCTGCACGCCGCCGGCAGGGCCGAGGCAGGCTATGCGCCCGTCCTGGATAAGCAGATCAACAGCCTTGCCCTCATAGAGGGCGTTGCGGAGCAAAAGACTCATACCTCAGCCCCCCCGTCATTCCTGGTTGCCATGAGGAAAAGAAGAGCCATGCGCATGGCGACGCCCGAGGCCACCTGATCGAGGATCAGGCTTTGCGGGCTGTCGGCCAGGGCGGCTGACACATCGAGGCCGCGGTTGATGGGGCCGGGATGGAGTATCCTGGCGTCCGGCTTCGCCAGTTCCATGTGCCTCGGCCCCAGGCAGAAACGCCTTGAGTATTCGGCAAGGTCGGGCAGAAGGCCCGCTTGCTGGCGTTCAAGCTGCAAGCGCAGGCACATGACGGCGTCCGCATCGCGCACGGCGGCATCGAGATTGTCGTGGACCTCGACCGGCCAGCCGGCGACAGCCATGGGCAGCAGGGTGCGCGGAGCGCACACGCGCAGGCGCACGCCAAGGCGCGAAAGCAGGATGATGTTGGAACGGGCTACCCGGCTGTGGGTGATGTCGCCGACGATGAGCAGGCATTTGCCGGTAAACTGTTCCCCCCAGACCTGGCTCAGGGAAAAGCAGTCCAGCAGGGCCTGCGTGGGATGGGCGTGCCAGCCGTCCCCGGCATTGATGACGCCGCAATCCAGGCGTTCCGCCAGAAATTGCGCGGCCCCGCTGCTGGAGTGCCGGATGACGATCACATCCGGCGCCATGGCCTGCAGGGTCAGGGAGGTATCCTTCAGGCTTTCCCCCTTGGTCAGGCTCGAATCGCCTTTGCCCAGGGAAAAGGTGTCGGCGGACAGGCGTTTGCCGGCGACATCGAAAGAGGTCTTCGTGCGCGTGCTCGGTTCGGCAAAGAAGAGCACGACGCTTTTGCCCCGTAATACGGGGACTTTTTTGACGGGACGTTGATTGATTTCCTGGAAGTTCGCGGCCTGCTCCAGCAGGACGGCGACATCCTGCCGATCAAGCTGGTCCACGTCCAGCAAGTCCTTGTGCGGCCAGCGGATATGCGTCTCGTTCATGGCAGCCTTGGTGGTTACAGGTTGGCAGCGCCTTGTACGGCAAAATCTTCAGGCAGCGCGGCCCAGGCTGCCCGGTAGCCGGGGGCCAGCCTGCCGAGTTCCGGGCGGCGCAGGGCGTGTGCCGCATTGACGGTCATGAGGCGCAGCAGCGCTTGCGCGGGAAGCTGGTGCGCATCGCGCAGGGCGCGGGCTTCATTCCACAGGTTCAGGTCGCTGTTGGAGGCCGGGCTGTCCGTGCCGAGGCAGAGCAACACGCCCTTGTCCATAAACAGATCCACCGGCGCCGCCCCGCCCGTGTTGATGGCGGCATTGGATCGCGGGCACAGGCAGACCGAGGCGCCTGTTGCGGCGAGGAGTTCGGCTTCTGTCTCGTCGCAATGCACGCAGTGAACTGCCAGCGTATTTTTGCCGAGCAGGCCGAGTTCATGGGCATACTGAACAGGCCGTCTGCCGGGCGGCCTGTGGTCCAGCGGCAGAACGCCGCGTTCGCGCAGGGCGTCGTTGAGCGGCCCGCTTCCGTTGAGCAGGCAATGGAGTTCTTCGTCGTGTTCCGCAAGATGCATGGTAAAGGTTTGCCCTCTTTCTTCGCAGTCCTGGCGGGCCAGCCGCAAGGTATGCGGGTGCGTCGAAAAAAGGGCATGCCCGGAAAGGGCGCAATGCGGCCGCAGATGCTCCGGCACGTCTTTCAGGGAGACGGCGCGCAGCTCGGCAAGGCTCTGCACGGGCTGAAAGCCGAAGCATTCCCGGAAGAGGCTTACGCCTATGCCGACGCGAAAAAAAGCCCCCGTGCCTGCAACGGGGGCTTCACTCGCGATGTCGCCGACATGGACAATGCCCTGCTCGGACATTTCTTCGGCGGCCCTTGCCATATCCGCCTCACTGCATGCCCGCGCCTGCTTCAGGGCGATCACGCTGCGCACCCAGGCGGCAAAGCCTTGTCCCAAACGGGTCGCGCCCTTGAGCCCGGCAAGCTCCACATGGCTGTGGGCGTTGATAAGGCCGGGCACAAGCGTGACCTCGCCCGCGTCCTCAATGACGCAGCCGGCTCTGCGTTTGCAGCGGGCATAAGGCTCCACGGCGACTATGAGGCCGTTTTTCGAGAGAATGACGGCGTCATCCAGCACAGGGAGGGGAGCCAGCAGATCGTTCCGGCGTGCGGCGGGCTGTGCGTCCGCCAGGGTCAGGATGCGGCGTGCGCGAAGGGCGTTGACGGTTTTCATGGAAAGCGAACAAAGATAGCCGGAGTGGCCCGGCTTTGTAAAGGGCGCTTTTTTGTCCTCTGGCGACAAAAATCTTGCAAGTTGCGGCATACCAGGATATTAGGCACAGATCTTACCACGGTAATGCACTAGACCTTGTTCGCTTGGAGGCATCATGTTTTTTGAATCCCTCGCCTTCGCCATGGGCGCTCCCCAGGGCGGCGCCGGCGGCCCGGCCGAAATGATCGCGCAATTTTTGCCCCTGATCCTGATGATCGCCGTATTCTGGTTTCTGCTCATCCGGCCCCAGAAAAAGCGTCAGCAGGAACACAAGAGCATGCTGGAAGCTCTGCGCCGCGGCGACACTGTTGTGACCACCGGCGGCCTTATCGGCCGCATAGTGGATACTGACGGCGACATTTTGACCCTGGATCTGGGGGAAACCAAGGTGCGCGTCGGGCGTGGTTTTATCAGCGGTCTTTTTGACGCCAAGGATGCCAAGTCGCTGCCGGCGCCGAAGGAAAAGAAGGGCAAGTCCGAAGCCAGGGAAGACAAAGCTGCGAAGAAGGCCGAAAAGTCCGAAGCGGACAGCGAAGCGCCCGAGGAACGCAAAGAGGAAAAAGAATAAGGCGTTGCGATGAATTCCATGCCCTGGCGCATATGCGTCGCCCTTGCGGCTTTGTTGATCTCCCTGGTCTATGCCCTGCCGAGCGTGCCCGGCGTCAGCGAGTCTTTTCTGGGGCGTATCCTGCCCGACAAAAAGATCAGCCTTGGACTGGATTTGAAAGGCGGCATTCACCTGACCCTCGGCGTGGACGTGAGCAAGGCCGTTGCGAACAGCCTGGCCCAGACCGGCCAGGATTTGCGGGTCACGGCGCAGGAAGACGGCGTTGTTATTCTGCGGCCGCGCGTGGTTGCCGGGAATGTTCTGGAATTCACCCTGCCCAAGGGAGACCAGAGGGAAAAGTTCCAGGAACTGGCCGCCAAGAAATTTTCCGTTCTTGCCCTTGGCGCGCCCGCCACGGCGGAGGCCGGACAGTTGCGCTATACGGCGCGTTTTACCGACGAGCATGTCCAGCAGCTTGCCGACATGGCGCTGGAGCAGGCCCTGCGCACCATCCGTAACCGTATTGACCAGTTCGGCGTGGCGGAGCCGGATATCCGCAAACAGTCCGACAACCGCATCCAGGTGCAACTGCCGGGCCTTTCGGACACCAAGCGCGCGGTGCAACTCCTCGGCCAGACGGCCAACCTGGAATTCCACCTTGTGCGCGAAGACGTGGACCCCGCCAAACCCGTGCTGCCTCCGGGCGTTACGGTATATCCCATG
>Ga0082212_10006550_pt1 | contig 15616 bp, 8 predicted proteins | sample TergutNt197P3_FD_71548 | JGI IMG/M metagenome (GOLD analysis project Ga0082212, IMG submission 71548) | Neocapritermes taracua P3 segment gut microbial communities from Petit-Saut dam, French Guiana - Nt197 P3 | ecosystem: Host-associated > Arthropoda: Insects > Digestive system > Gut ...
ATGGTCGCACAGTAGCAAGACATCGCCCGCCTTCGGCTCATTTCGGGTACATGCCGGAGTTTCACTGAGCACTCTCTCGATTCGCACCTCGACGGGATTGTCGGGTACGCAGTCCTCGAGAGGCGTCGCCTCAACAACAGAAATGCAGGAAAACCATGTGTCATCTGGCCACAATTGCAGATCGGGGCAATAGGCGCCATAGTAAGGTCGCTTTTCCGGGCCGAGGATATAATCCGCGCCGTTAAAATCCAAAACGGAGGACGGGATGACCGAGGTGTAGTTTGCCACGCTTTTTCGCGTGTAGTCTTTATCGAAGGCATCCCATCTCTCTATGATTTCCATGGATGCCGGCCGCTGCCGCACGGTTCCGATCGTAACGAACGTGTCCTCATAGGCCTTGATGGTGGCCTGATTGCGCGCCCAAATAACCGCCCCGGTAGATAGAAAGAAGGCGGAGACGGCAAACAATGCCACGAACAGCGCCGTCGTGAGCGGCTCCTCAGGCGTCGTCACAATCAGCGGCGGGTATGTGAGCACCGGGGGGACGGTCGCCACCGTCAGTACTTATTCTACGGCGGCCAACGCCCTCACGATCAGCGGCGACGCTGTCGTAGAAAATACGCGCACGACAAACGGATATGCCATTCAGGCGATTTACGCGGGTAATATCATCATTACGGGCGGCACGGTTAGGATCGGCGGGGACGGTGTTGCCATCAACGCAAACAGCAACATGGTGTTGATCACCGGCGGCACGGTCGACGCGGGCACGGGGACGGCTGTTCAGGCAGGCGGCGCCAACACGGTGGTATTCGTCGACCGCAGTAGGGTTATCGGCGCGACAAGCCTGGACGTCAGAGGGGCGAACGGGATGTCCATTGAACGGGTAGGCGCGAGTACGAACTACGACGAAGACACGACCGTCGATTTGATCATGTACCCGCCGACGGGCGCGACCGCGATATGGGACGTGGACATGTCCGGCGGAACCATGCGCCACGGCATATATTACGAAAGAAACACCAACAGCGGCTTCATAGAGGTCGAGGGCGCCGCTGTAAGGCTGTTCTCAACCATCTTTGTTGACGGCGGCGCAAGGCTGCGCAATGAGACGGAAATCCAAAACGCTATAAACGACGCCGCGCAGATAGCGACGCCGGGCGAGACGGTGACGGTCACCGGCGGATTTCTTATCGCGTCGACCACGCTGAACCTGCACATCCCTGAAGGCGTCACAGTCAGATGGGAAGCGGAATACGATGGCGCCACGACAGGGGACGGGTCGAGAAATCCGATGATTTCGATCACCGGAAGCGGCGTGTTTGACGTCGCCGCCGGCGGCAGCATCACACAGGAAGGCACAGCCTACGCGATCAACTCGCTTGCTTCGGTTCATATCAGCGGAGGTACGGTCACAGCCGAAAACGGCGCAGCTATCGTATTACCCGGAGGCGCGGATGCCGTTTTGACCGGCGGCTATGTAAATGCAGCCGGAATTAATGCGGCGATAATTACCGCAGGCGGCGACATTTCGGTTCCATACGGGAACGCCTCGATAAGCGGGCGTGTGCTGGGCGACTTGGCTGTGGCTGTCGGCGCGGCGCTTACCGTTCCCACAGGGGAGATGCTCACGATAGGCGATGAAGATTCAGCTCTCGTGACGCTGAGAAATTACGGAACGATATGGAACAACGGTACGATATATGTCGACGAGGCAGGTTTGCTTATCCGCTATGCGGGCAGCTACTACTTCGGCAACCAGCCGCTGCCCATGAGCAGGGTCATAGACAAGCCGGAAATCCTGACAGAAACTCTGGCGGACGGCAAAGAGGACGAAGAGTACAGCGAGATAATAAATGTGGACGGGCGCGGGACGATGCTGCTGAGCATTACGGAAGGGGCGCTGCCTGAAGGCCTTGCCTTTGACGGGATAAGCGGCGCCATATCCGGGATGCCATTGGAGTTTGGCGAATTTCCGTTTACAGTCACCGCCGAAAACGAAGCCGGAAGCGATACCAGGAGCTTTACGCTCACCGCATATGAAGACCCTATCTACAGTATAGTCCTGAGTCAAACAGATACGCACACGTTTACTGAAGCGGATTATGGCTACGGGTTGCAGACGCCGCTCACGGTCACAATCACCAACACGGGCAACCGCCCCACAGGCGAGCTGACGATTGAAGCGAAGAGTGCAGGCGGAAAAGAGTTCTTCACTATCTCATCACCGACGATAGACAGCATTGCTTTAACTGCTGAAGATACGTTTACCGTGGCGCCGGTCACCGGTTTGCGGGCGGGGACATATGAGGCTGTGGTGGTCATCAGCGGTAATGAGAACATGGAAGCGCAATCATTCGAGGTTACATTCAGAGTAGCAATGATTTTCCCGGTAATCGAATGGCCGGAATCGCTTTCCGCGAAGTTCGGGCAAACTCTGGCGGACATTGAGCTTCCCGGCAACCCGGGGGGAACTCCGGGTGTGTTTGAATGGATGTTTCCGGATACCTACTCCGTCGGGGATGTCGGCGAGCATACATACGGACTGTTTTTTGCTCCGACGGATTCTTACAATTACTACGGTGTGATGGGCGAAGTCACAGTTATTGTTTCATGTGACTGCATCTTCTCCAATTATATTGTGGATGCAGCTCCGACCTGCGAAACTGATGGAAGCGAAACTGCGTTTTGCGACCACGGCTGCGGCGCGACGGACACGCGCCCGATTCCGGCGCTCGGGCATGATATGCCGGAAGAGTGGGCAGTACGGATAGCGGCGACCTGTGAAAACGACGGGCTGGAGTATATGCGATGCTCACGTTATGACGAATGCGGTCACGAGGTTACTCAGGTGATTCCGGCGCTCGGTCATGATATGCCGGAAGAGTGGACGGTGCGGACAGCGGCGACCTGTGAAAACGACGGGCTGGAGTATATGCGATGCTCACGTTATGATGAATGCGGTCACGAGGTTACTCAAGTCATACCGGCGCTCGGGCATGACTACAAAGCGACGGTCATCGACCCGACCTGTTTAGAACAGGGCTATACAAAGTATATCTGCGCGAACTGCGGCGATGAGTACATCGACGAAGACTCTTACGTCGAAGCGCTCGGCCATGACTGGGTTCTTGAGGGCAGTGACGAAGTGACATGCGAAGAAGACGGATACGATTACTATAGGTGCAGCCGATGCGGTTGGACATATACCGAAACAAATCCGGCGCTAGGCCATGACTGGGTGCTGCAAGGCCATGAGGATCCAAGCTGCAATAACGGCTACGACTACTACGAGTGCAGCCGCTGCGACGCGACAAAAACCGACGTCCTCCCCGCAACGGGCGAACACGTTTGGGTCGCAGGCGAACCGGTAGCGCCGACTTGCACCGAAGAAGGCTACACGATCTATACCTGCTCGGTCTGCGGTGAAACTGAAAAGCGCAACATAGTGGGCGCGACGGGGCATGTCGAAGGCGAGGGCATAGTCACAACACCGCCGACCTGCGAAGACGCAGGCGAGAGGACCTACTACTGCACAGTGTGCGGTGAAGTCGTCCGCACGGAGGAAGTAGAAGCGCTAGGCCATGACTGGATATTACAAGGCCATGAGGATCCAAGCTGCAGAAACGGCTATGACTACTACGAGTGCAGCCGCTGCGACGCGACAAAGACAGACGTCCTCCCCGCGACGGGCGAGCACGTCTGGGTCGCGGGTGAGCCGGTAGCGCCGACTTGCACCGAAGACGGCTACACGATCTACACCTGCTCGGTCTGCGGTGAAACTGAAAAGCGCGACATCGTCGGCGCCACAAGGCACACCGAAGGCGAAAGCGAAATCACAACGCCGCCAACCTGCGAAGACGCAGGCGAGAGGACATACTACTGCGCAGTGTGCGGTGAGCCTGTGCGTACGGAAGTCGTGGGCGCGACTGGTCACACCGAAGGCGAGGGCATAGTTACAACGCCGCCGACCTGCGAAGACGAGGGTGAGAGGACGTACTACTGCACCGTGTGCGGCGAAGTCGTCCGCACGGAAGAGGTGGAAGCGCTCGGGCATGACTGGGTGCTGCAAGGCCATGAGGATCCAAGCTGCAATAACGGCTATGATTACTACGAGTGCAGCCGCTGCAACGCGACAAAGACAGACGTCCTCCCCGCAACGGGCGAACACGTCTGGGTAGCAGGTGAACCGGTACTCCCGACCTGCACCGAAGACGGCTACACGATCTACACATGCTCGGTCTGCGGTGATACCGAGAAGCGCGATATCGTCGACGCCACAGGACACAGCCCTGTGACAGAGACGGTGGCGGCAACATGCACAGAGCCCGGTTACACCAAAGTGACCTGCTCAGTATGCAGTGAGCAACTGAGCTACACAGTGCTCCCTGCGAATGGCCACAGCCCGGCGACAGAGACGGTGGCGGAAACATGCACAGAGCCCGGTTACATCAAAGTGACCTGCTCAGTGTGCGGTGAGCAGATCAGCTACACAGTGCTCCCCGCAACAGGCCACAGCCCGGTGACAGAGACAGTAGCGGCAACATGCACAGAGCCCGGTTACATCAAAGTGACCTGCTCAGTATGCGGTGAGCAACTGAGCTTCGTGGTAATCCCGGCGACGGGCGAACATAACTGGGACGAAGGCTTTATCACGACACCGCCGACAATAGAAGCCGACGGAGTGAAGACATTCACATGCTTGATCTGCGGAGTGACCCGTACTGAAGTGATACCAAAGCTGCAGGGCGAGCATCAGACTGACGCCGAGTTCCTTCAGGAAAGGGCGGGAGACATACTCAGGAACGGACTGAGTCAAAGCAACCTGATCCTCAGCGGAAGGACGCTGACGCTCGTTATCGACGGCAAGGAGTTTGTCCTCAGTACCAACGCCAGTAATAAAAACATCAGCGGTGAGATATATCTCGGCGACGGGTACTGGCTGATATTTGACCTTAAGGGTAACGGTTCGAATATAAAGGACTTCAGAATCGTCTACAGAGGCGTACAGTAAACCCGGAATACTCGGAACATTGCAGAAATCCGCAAAAAGTGATCTGAATTTGGTTCACCGTAATCAGAAAGAGAGACTGTAGTTATTGTAGCTACAGTCTCTCTCATAAAGTGTTACTGTTCAGTGCCACCTAAGTTCGGCCGTTACATCACGTTCCTTATCCCTCGAATGCGCATCCATGCGCATACTCGCGCGCTCCGGCATCCATGCCTCCGCTTTTCGGAACGTGATCGCAACGACCTCACCGAGGCACTGAACAGTAACATTGAGCGGCTTCATTTCAGACAGAAAAATGTATGCGTATGGACAGTTTTCTGATATAATGGTTGCTGTGGCGCGAGACGCACCGCCGCTGCCATAGTATATCTGATTTTTTCCTTTCGTTCCTCGCTTCGCGGCCACACCGGTTACACCGGCTACACCGGCTACACCCTGAATGAGTGTTCAAATATACAGTACACAAACCATTTGGAGGGGGCAACGGCACATGAACATCAGCAGGCATTCCTTTATTTTCGGGCTTTCGTACGCGCTGGATATATTAGGCAGGAACAATCTGTCGCATTCAAAGAGCACAGCCTACTTATCAGCCCTGATGGCAAGGGAAATTGGGCTTAGCGAAGAAGATACGAACGATATTTACTACGCCGCGCTGCTGCACGACATCGGTATTGCAGACGAGTATATAACCGGGAGGCTGTCGCTAAAAGACTTAGTGCACCATTGTGAGATTGGCGAGAAAATGCTTAGGAAGCTGCCGCTGCCTGAGATAATACCTAAATATGTGCTTTACCACCATGAGTATTACAACGGCCGCGGAGTTTTTGAATTGCCCGGCGACGAGATTCCTTTGGGCGCTCAAATCATTTGCCTTGCAAGCGATTTTGACGACTTGTTCGGAAAATCCGGTAACTACGACAAACGCCTGATTGACAAAGCATATGGCTGGCTTGAGGGAAGGAAAGAGCAGTATAACAAAGAGATTACTGATGTGTTCACCGGATTGATGCATATAGAGTATTTTCTGCTTGATTACTTTAACCACGAGACGAAATACGCAATGTCCAAGATGGTAATAACTAATGACGACGTTTACTTCGATATTGATGATGTGAAGAAGTTCGCTTTATGCTTTGCGGAAATCATCGACCAGAGAAGCCCGTTTACGTTCAGCCATTCCACCGGAATTGCTCATCTGGCGCATAAAGCGGCGCGCTATCTCGGATATGATGATGAGACACAAAGTAATATGTATATTGCCGGTTTGCTGCATGATATTGGAAAACTGCATATATCACTGGAGATTTTGCATAAGAACGCCGGGCTTACGCCTGAAGAGCGGTTCGAAATAAATAAGCACACCTATTACACGCGAAAGATTTTAGAGCAAATACAGGGGTTTGAAGAGATTGTTGACCTTGCTGCCAATCATCACGAAAAACCAAACGGAAAAGGTTATCCCTACCACCTTAAAGGCGACCGGCTGGGTGAACTTGAGAGGGTCATGTCTGTCTGTGATGTGTTTCAAGCCTTGACGGAAGAGCGCCCGTACAGAAGCCCGCTGCCCGCAGCCGAGGTCTGGAGCATTATAGACGATATGGCAAGCGATGACAGCCTGGATAAATCACTGATTGAAAAGCTAAAGCTCGTCTTTGTGTAGCGCGTTGGGAGCAGCAACTCACAACGCGATGAGGAGATTTTTGCAGGTATTCATGGAACGATTATTGCATTATAACAAGCTGCTAAATAAAATCTCTCTCTTTAGCGATCCGGAGAGCCTCCAGAGCATTGGAGGCTCCAAGTTTGTCGTAGATGTTCTTTAGTATGCTGTTTACAGTGCTGAGTGATACATAGCAGGTCGCCGCCATCTCTTTTCTCGTCATTCCCCGGTTGAGATATGTCAGCACTTCCGTTTCGCGTTTTGAGAGGCTGATCTGATTCCCGGCGCCAGTCACATGGGCGGCGTCATACGCGGACACAAGCTGTGAAAGCATTTTTGCGTATGAAGAGGACTTTGTGTGGATTCTATCCAGCCATTCCCCGGGAATACTGCAGTCTTTTTTCTGCCTCGCCGAGTAGATAAGCGTACGCATTTTATTGCCGTACTCAATAAACAGCATGATCAGATCGTTGGGATATGCCAGTTCATAAGCTTCATCAAGATAACGTATTGACTCCTCCTGATTGCCGGTGTAATGGTGGACAATTGCACGTTTGATCTTGTTCTGGATCACTGCAAACAGGCTGCCTCTCTGCTCATACATCCTGTCAGTCTGATCCATAAACGCAAGGAGTTCGTAGTATCGTTCCTCTTCCAGCAAACATTCGGAACGGACATGGTACTCTCTGCCGATAACCACCGGAGCGAGTATTTTTCTGGCTTCTTCCTCATACCTGATCCAGTCGGCGACCAGGTCTGTCTTTCCGAGTTTCGCGTAAAACCATCCGCTGATCACCGCGTAAAGTGAGATGCAGTCAGCGTGGTGAAGGGTTTCCAGCTGCTTTTTCATTTGATCCAGTATCCCGGTTGCCTTATCATAGTTCCCCCTTGCGGTGAAAACGCGTACCAGTACGAAGTTTGCCATATAATCTATATCGTATTGCCGGTATTCCTTTGAGTTGTATATGGCTTCATACGCGTACTTCTCAGCGGCTTTTAAGTCCCCCGTATAGAGGCCTGCCTCGGCCGCGTTCAGATACTCAAGGCCGTAACAGCATCCGTTCATCGCCCTGGCCGCAAATGGCGCGGCGCTAAACAGTGCATCCTTGTACCGGTTCAGTTCGCCTGCTGCGGGACTGCTTATTGAGCATGCGTTGACGCCCTCGGCCATGCCGGTTCTGTAGTCGACAAGCCTGCTGCCCTCAGGGAGACGCTCGTCAGCCATTTCAAAGAGCTCCACGAACGTGTAGTCAGTATTTACGAGGCACATCACGGCAAGCAGCAAGTATACCTCTCCCAGCACTGTCCGATTCTCTTCAGTTTCCGGCAGCGCTTCATACTCTGCCCGCAAAAGGGAAAGTTCACGTCCGGCTTCATCAAGCCTGTTGTTGTTAAACATGTATCCGGCTTTAGCGACGCGGATGATGGGCATTGATCTGACAACGTCCTCCGGAGCCTGATCTATAAAGTTTACCAATGCTTCCGCGGCTTCATGGAGCACGCGGCCCGGTATAGATATAATGAGTTCAAAAACTTCTCTGTAGTGTCCGATCTCTTTATAATGGTACATAGCCTCAAACATGTAATCGTTTTCGGAGAACCATTTTGCAGCGGCAAGGCGCGTATCGTAAATATCAGTCTGCGCCGGCCTTTTTTTTCTGTCGAGCAGGAACTCCTTGAATAAATGATGTATGCGGTAACTGTCGGAAAACGGGTCATAGCGTATGAACATGCTCAACTGAAGCATTTCTGATACAAGGGAAAGATTACCACCTGCAAGCACTTTCAACAGCCCGGACGGTATCGTCTCCAGTATGACGATCTTATTTAGAAAATCCTGCAACTCTTCCGAAGCGGATGCAAGGACTTCTTTCTCGATCAGGTCAAATATATCTATCTTTATCGAAAGAGCGAGATTACCGATTTCACCTTTTTGAGCGGCGATACCCACAAGGTAAATAGCAAAAATCCAGCCGTCCGTGTACGAGTATATGTCTGAAACCACGTTTTCGGAAAGTTCAAGGCCCAGCGTGAGCAGGTAATCGTTCATCTCCTCCATTGAAAACCGCAAATCGTCCTCGCTCACGCGCGCAAGCAATCCCCGGGACAGCATTCCGGACAGGCTCATGTCCGGTTTTTTGCGTGATATCAGTACCAGATGAAGGTTTTTTACGTGCGCAGAAATGAGAAGCTCAATAAAACGTAGTATCGCAGTGTTATGTATCAGATGAAAGTCGTCGAGTACAAGGATATATGGCATGACCGGTTTTTTGCGCGTCAGTTCTCTTTCGAGTATTACCAGAAACTGGTCAAAGACTGCGTTCGACTGTGGGTACCCGATAGATATGAGGCTGTCATGAAGGTTGGCGCTCCACGCTTCGAGCGCGCTTGCAGCGCGTTCCCAAAACCGGGCTACATAGTTGTCAAGTTCAGAGAGCTGCACCCATGCAGCGTTGCATTCCATTTGCCCAAGGGCGGACAACACAGCCTGTGTCTTGCCGTACCCGGCGCCCGCAGTAACAGTTGTAAGCGGCTTTTCAAACGCGTTTTGCAGTAGTTGCTCGACGCCTGGCCGTCTGAAGAAATGCTCCGAGACCGGCGGGCGTTCCGCCGGGCGCCGGGCATTTTTTTTGCTTTGGGACGCGTTCTCAGGCATAGGCTTCACCTCCAGTTATCAGTCCGCTATGCGAGCTGATGGCTGTTTTTTGCTGTTCAGGTATCGTGTTCAGATACGGCAACTGAAGGTAGTGAGTACCTGAATAGTTACCTGTATTTTAACATATAACCTCTTTTGTCTCAATCAGTACCGGATTGAAAAAATGAACTTTTGAAGGATGTTCGCGAAAAATGAAACTGCTATTATGTGCCCAACACAGAGAAAGCAACCCGATTCACAAAAGCGCGGAAACGAACCTCACATCAGCGCCTGGAGAAAAGGAGAAAGAATATGTCTGAAGTATCAGTAAAACCTTCATACCCGGAATGCTCGTTATGCGAGAGCAATGAGAAGCAGAGACAAGCGCAGCGACATCAATCTGTTTGGAAAGACTTAGCGTTTCTGCTTGTAAAGATTGCGTCGATCGGTTTGGCGCTGCTGCTGCTGAGTACCTTTCTTTTCGGGGTAGTCCGGTATCAGGAACCTTCGATGGCTCCGGCAATCAAAGACGGCGACCTGGTGTTATTTTACCGGTATTCCGGCGCAGGTTATCTTCCTCAGGACGTAATAGTTCTGGATTACGGCGGACACCGCCAGGCAAGAAGAGTGGTCGCAGCTGCCGGCGATACGGTGGATATCACCGACGGAGGCCTGATTGTGAACGGGGCGCTGCAGCAGGAACCGGAAATATATCAGAAAACTGAGCGGTATCAGGAAGGCGTTAGCTTCCCGCTGACAGTTCCGGAAGGACAGGTCTTCGTATTGGGAGACAGCAGAATAGGGGCCACTGACAGCCGGATATATGGCTGCGTGAAGATCGAAGATGCCCTGGGAAAAGTGATAACCCTAATTCGCCGCAGAGGCATATAGCAGAGGCATATAAAGGTATGAACGTGAGGAAATGGAACACTGGCCAGGCCGTTTGGCTCATGTACATATATAAAAAAACAAGAAAAAGGAGAGTAAAACAATGAACAATCAGCATTCAACAATGGCAAACACAATCAAATCAAACAAAAAAAATAAAGGAGAATCTAACATGAAAAGAACACGTAACTCTATCGTAAAACTGATTTCGTGCACCGTACTCGCGGTCATGATGGTACTCGGCATTGCGCTGCAGGCGCTGGCCGCAGAGCCTTACTCACAGGGCGCAAACGCAGCAGATCCCGCCACGGCGGCGATCACGAAAGTTTTCAAAGTCCCGGTCAACACGACTGTACCGGAAGCAACATTCACATTTAACCTGACCCCGGCGGGCGTTAACGGCGGCGTCGTAACTACCGGCATGCCGACACTGGGAGCCAACGGTTCCGTAACGGTATCCTTCGCGAAGGGCGAGGGAGCCACGTTTACCGAGAACGGCACCAAGTACCTGGTCGCGCAGTCAGCTGACATCCTTGCCAACCTGCCGAAAGACGGAAGCCCCTGGGCAGCGGGCGCCGGTATCTACAAGTACACAGTGACAGAAGTCAGAGACAGCGGTATCGTTCACGGCACAGACGCAGACATACTTGAGTTTGATCGTTATTCGGAAGCCGAATACGAGATCGAAATCTGGGTAGAGGAAGATGAAGACGGAATACTGTTCCCCATGTACATAGTCGGATACTACATCGAAGGCACTCCGGATGAGTATTATCCGGGAACTCCCGGCGACGGAAAACTCGACCCGACTCCAGGAAAGACGGTTCCGGGTACACCGGATGAGATCGGCGAATTGTACTCGCAGTTAGTCTTTACGAACAGTTACTGGAAGACCTACGGTCCGACAGGCGAGGATCCGGATAATAACGCTCTTGAGATAACAAAGCAAGTAACAGGCAATAACCCCGACTACAGCGCTCACTTCGAATTTTTCGTGAAGGTGCATACTCCTGAAGTAGTTAACGAGGCAGGCAAGACATATAACGCGTATATCGTGGACGAAGACGGGAACTATGTCGATATAAGCGACGACGAAAACCCCAACACTTCAGATGGAACAAGCAGCACGCCCGCGGCTGACTATATCACATTCACATCAGGCACGGAGAAAAAGGTTTATCTGAAGCACGGCGAGAGGCTCGTATTCTTCGAACTGGAAGTCGGCGCTGAAGTTGAAGCCTATGAAACAGTTGAAAACAATGCCAGGGTCAAGTATTCGCGCACATTCAGCACAGCCGGTGAGTTCATTATGCCGGTTACGGCGACCGAAACCTGGGGCTTCCCGAGAGAAGACGGAGACGTTGGACCGCACTACACTGTTGAAGGCGTAAGAGCTAACATTGCGACATTCTTCAACAACATGAGCGGGAACCCGCCCACCGGTATCAGCGTTGATAACCTGCCGTTCATAGTGATGATCGGCGCGGTCATTGCCGGACTCACAGCTTTCGTGATGATCAAAGCGCGCAAAAACGCAAAGAACAAGGCATAGCACATCCTCAAACAAGAAATAATGCATGTAAATGCACGGAAAGGAGACCGGCAGGGAATGAAGGCGAAGGCTATAAGCAAAGAAGCGATCAAGATCATCAATGGCGCAGTGAACTACATGGTCCTAATTATCATCGTATTGTTGACAGCCTTCGCCGGATATGCCCTGTGGGACTCAAACCAGCTCCACAAGGCGGCGGACAGGCACAACTACGCGGTCTACAAGCCCACAGCGGAGAACCAGGCGAAAACCTTTAAGGAGCTGCAGGCTCTCAACGAGGAAGTGTTCGCATGGCTCAGCGTATACGGTACGAACATTGACTACCCGGTGACGCAGGCTGCGACAAACATGAAATATGTAAACACCAGCGCGGAAGGCCGGTACTCCCTGTCCGGAGCGATCTTCCTGGATTGCCGCAACAGCAACGACTTCAGTGACTTCAACAGTATTGTGTACGGACATCACATGGCGAAGCAAGTCATGTTTGGAGACATAGGGAACTTTTCGGATAAAAACGTTTTCGACTCCAACAGGTACGGGAACCTCTACTTCGACGGGAATGACCATGGTATAGAATTCTTCGCCTTTGTTCACGCAGACGCGTATGACAGCGCGATATTTACACCGAACGTTCACGGAGCGCACTGTGAGGTTTATCTGGACAGCCTGTTTGTAAAGGCGGAGCATACGAGAGAAACAGAGGTAACTGCGGATGACCGCATCATACTGCTCAGCACATGCTCCTCCCGCTCAACGAACGGACGGGATATTCTTGTCGGCAAGATCACGGACGAGACATATGAGGATCTCTCATTAACCAGGACAAAAAGCGACGGGGCTGGTCAAACTGAGCCTGAAAGGCTGTATCAGTTCATCAAAGAAGCCCCTGTATTGAGATATGCGCTGGCGCTGATCCCTGCTATCGGGGCAATCATATGCATACTTGCCGCCTATCGCAGATGGAACCGCCGCACGGAACGAAAGGACAGTTCTAATGACAAGTCATAAAACCGGAAAGGACATATAGAAAATGGAAAGGAATTTTGCAGCTAAATTTAAGAAGGCGTTATGCGCAGCAGCGGCAATAATAATGATGCTGATTGCCTGCGTTCCGACAGCCGCTTACGCGGCGGCTGATTCAGCCGAGATATCAGTCAATCAGATTTTTACCGCATCTGACAGCGACGCCGGGGCTTCTTTCGCGTACATATTGGAGCCGCATGAAAAAGGTAATCCAATGCCCGCCGGAAGCGCAAATGAAGGATACCGGTTCACGATCACCGGCACTGACAGCGTGATAATCGACCTTGCGCCCTTCAGCGTGCAAGGGGTGTACAGGTATAAACTCTTTCAGGTGGTAGATACTGAAAAACCTGGCTATACATATGACAGCCGGGTCTACACGATCGAAGTATATGTGATCTCAGGGCCGGATGTAAAAGTTGTTGTCCTGAATGAGGACGGCGACAAGGCGGCAACGATCACTTTTCAGAACATATACGGTGTTCTGCCAAGCGACCCGGACCTGATGGCGGACACGCCTGTCAGGAAGACTGTGTTCGGCAGCCCCGGGCGTGATCGTACATTTGAGTTCAAGCTGGTTGCGGAGAACTCATCAAATCCCATGCCGCCCGGAAGCGAAGCCGGAGTGAAGACAATAAGCGTAACAGGCTCCGGCAGGAATGAGTTCGGCGTCTGGAGTTACACGAAGGCGGGAACATACTACTACAAGGTGTACGAGGTCAACGCAGGCGCTGCCGGATATACATACGATACTGCAGTGTATACGATAACGGACATGGTAAGAGCGGAGAACGGACAGTTGGTTGTGAGCAGAATAGTGACCAATGATACAAACAGGCCGGTCACATCGTTCATATTCAACAACTATTACTCCGGCGGAGAAACGGTAAGCCCACCGACGACGACTCCTCCGACGACCAACCCTCCGACGACGACTCCTCCGGTGAATCCGACTCAGACGCAGGGTGATCGGCCCACGCCTCCTGGTGGTTCTGGAGACACGGGTCCATCGATTCGTACCGGCGGTCAGGTTCTTTCCTAACAAGAATTGCGCCTCACAAGGGTGTTGCCCCATGGCAACACCCTTGATCTGGTGGTCAGGTCCTCGGTTCGGGTGACTTGACCACTGTTGGTTGTGGGTTATTATTGGTGCTCTAGTGGGCAGATTCAAGCAAAAAAGACAAGGGTAAGGTTTATGAACGACAAAGAAATCTCGGCAGCCGAAGAAGAGGCGACTGTGGCCGAAGAAACTGTGGAAGCAGCTGAGGAAGAAGCAGCCGTAGATTCGGCGCCTGCCGAAGAAGAAGCAGCGACCGACGAGGAAGCAGCCGAAGAGGCGACCGCGGAAGCGACTCCAACCAAGGACGAGCCGGAAGCCAAGAAGGCGCCGGCGAAAAAGAAGAAGTTGGGGCTCTTCTTGGGCATTGGGGCTGCGGTTCTGGTGACGATCGCCGTGATCGCGATTCTTCTGTTTGTGCCGAAAGAGACCCCGCCTCCCATCGATCCAGGTGCGTCTTCGCTGTTTGCCATTCCCATCACTGTGAATGAAGCGACTGCCTATGCTGGCATCGAGTTTGCTCTGAGGCTCTCCGACGAGTCGGCGGCGGTTTTTGAGTCCTTCACCCCCGCGCTGGAGGGTGCCATCATTTCCCCATTTATGGAGAGGGATGGATTGCACTATTTCGGCTACTTCGCTGGGTCGAATGCCTTTCCTGAGGGCGAAATGGTGGTTGGAACACTGAATTTCACGGATTACGTCACCGGCACGCCACTGACGATCACTGTGGAGTTGATGACGGTGACCCGCCTGACTGAAGACAAGACTACTGTCTCAACGACAAAGGATTCCCCTGCGTTCGTCTTCGAAGTCGAGCCGCAGTAATTGCAGGTGCGTTGGCCTAGGAGCCGACAGACCTACCAAGGGTGGTCCCGCAACGACGCGGACCGCCCTTGGTTTTTTTGCTTGTGGCAACCCTAGAATAATTCCCGCAAGGCGGGATCGACTTGAGCGAGCACTGCGGATCGCGCTTCCTGGGCTGAGGGGGCGGCACGAGCGGCGGCGGCTAGCTGTTGGCACTTCTCGCGGGTGTGCAGAGACAACCCGACTCGTACTGCGGCGAGCCGTGTGGGCGCCATGGAGAGACTGGACACTCCCAGACCAACCAATACCAAGGCCAACACCGGGTCTCCCCCAGCTTCTCCGCATACCCCGATCGGCTTACCCATCGCGTCTCCACCTTCACAGGCGAGCGCCACCACGTCTAAGAGGGCGGGTTCAAAGGGATCCAGCAGGCCCGCCAGCCCTCCCTGCATTCGATCTGCTGCCATGGTGTACTGCGACAGGTCATTCGTGCCCAGTGAGGCGAAATCCACGTGGTACAAGATGCCCTTCGAACGGATGGCCGCCGCCGGCACCTCGATCATCACCCCGACTTTCGCCAGCCCGACATCGCGTGCCTGGGAGGCGAACCAGATCGCTTCAGACTCGGTGGCGATCATGGGCGCCATCACTCGGACATCGGCGCCAGTGGCCTGATAGGCGGCCGCCAGCGCCTCTAGCTGCGCCTGGAGTACCTCGGGACGCGCAACTCCGAGTCGTATTCCTCGTCGACCCAGCGCAGGGTTCTCCTCTGGCCCCAAATCGGCGAATTTCAGCGGCTTGTCGGCCCCGGCGTCGAGTGTGCGCACCACCACCCGGCGATCGCCGAAGGCGGCGAAAACCTCGGTGTAGGTCTTTGTCTGCTCCGCTGTTGTCGGCATGGTTTCCCGGTCGAGGAAGAGGAACTCGGTGCGGAAGAGTCCAACCCCTTCCACGGGGAGAGTAGCTGCTTTCCGCGCGTCCTC
>Ga0082212_10006551_pt1 | contig 15613 bp, 17 predicted proteins | sample TergutNt197P3_FD_71548 | JGI IMG/M metagenome (GOLD analysis project Ga0082212, IMG submission 71548) | Neocapritermes taracua P3 segment gut microbial communities from Petit-Saut dam, French Guiana - Nt197 P3 | ecosystem: Host-associated > Arthropoda: Insects > Digestive system > Gut ...
TTAAGCAACTGTAAACACTTTTTTGCAGAAGATTACGATGTTTTTCTCGTGGCAAACGACAAATTTAATATGTATCCGACTATTGCAGAAAATGCGGGAATGAAAATAGTTAATCGTTTTAACCGCCCTGTACTAAATCGTTCCGAAAAAGATAAAACAGCATATTCAGAAACGATATTTCATTTAAAATCAAGATAATTATGGCACTAACAGATACACAAAAGCAACAAATACAGCAAACTATTGCAAATTGTTTGCGTAACAAATTTCAAAATTACGAGGCGAAAGATAATTTTATGCCGTTCCATTTTCGTCTTTTAGGAAAGGACAGAATGGCATTGTATTCATTTATGCAATCGTTACTGACAACTTTCGGTACTTCCATTTTTGAGCCCGTTGCGGCGGCTTTGGCAAAAACACAATTTGTAAAAGTTGAAACACAATATGTTGTCGGAAGTTCAATTTTTAGCGATTGCCAACAAAAAGTTCAATCAATTATAAACCAATTGACTATAAATCCGAAACCAAATAAAGTTGAAGAATTGGAACTTTTGAAACAATCGCTGTCGGGAACAATCAACAAACTAAAACCTGCAAAAGTTGATTTGTTTATTGAAAATGCTGATGGTGAGCAATTTCTTTTTGACCTCAAAACAGCAAAACCCAACAAAGGCGACTTCCAAAAGTACAAACAAACTTTGCTTGAATGGGCAGGTATTGCCTACACTGCAAATAAAAATGCAAAAATTCACACTTTGGTCGCCATTCCGTACAATCCCTACGAACCACAGCCATACCAATTTTGGACTTTAGCAGGAATGCTTGATTTGCAAGAGGAGTTAATGGTAGCAGAAAGATTTTGGGATTTTCTTGGTGGCAAAGGTGCTTACAATGAATTACTTGACTGTTTTGAAAAAGCGGGTATTGAATTGAGATCTGAAATTGACGAATATTTTGCGAAGTTCAACTGATGAAAGCAGCAGCAGATAACGAGCGGTTTGGCGCAAGCGGGGCAGTAACTCACCCGAAAGTTTGTGCGGATTTGGAAGTTTTGCGCCCGTCCGAGCGGCAGTGGAAACCCCGCCTGCGTCAAGCCGCCGGACGTTGTGCGTCAGCGGACAACAACGTGGCGGACAGAAACAAATTTTTAAAATGAGTACTAACAAACATAAGTGAAATGACAACGAAATATCAGAAGCAACAAAAAAGGTATGAAGAAGAACGGAAGAAATCTGAAAGTTTGACTACACGTTTGGACAAAAAATCAATTATTTACACCGTCTTACTTTTTTGCATTATGGTTGTTTTATATTTCATAATAACGAAAGATATTAAAGGTCATTTAATACAGCAAAACCCTAATTGGACGAAAGCAACAGGACAAGTTGAATCTATTGAAATAATTACAGGAATAGAACAGACAAGAATAGGTAATCAGATGGCGACAATAGGGTATAAAATTAAATATTACTATTTGGCTGACAGTGTTGTATATGAACAAGTATTTCTCAGTGGAAAAGGACAAAGGAATTTACAGGAGTTTATTAACTTTGTAAAGCCGTTGGATAGCATAGAGGTTCATTATAAAAAGAAAAAACCTCAAAATGCCTACATTAACTTTAATATTAATTCGGACTTTTACAGAAAACGAACAAACAAATAAAATGCCGAACGCACAACGGGCGGTTTGGCGCCAGCGGGGGCGTGTTCTCGGCTGACAGCGGGTAGGTAATATCATCGTTCGCTCTCGTCCGCGCCTTTGTGATACCCCCGCCAGCGTCAAGCCGCAGGTCGTTGTGCGAAACCGCCGACAGTGTGCAGGAGACAATGAAACAGGATATTGAAAATTAACAAAAAATATAAACTGTTCTGAGAGGGACTTAAAAAAAAGAAATATATATGGATAGAGTAACAGTAGCACAAGAGACCCTAAAAATTCAGTGTCAAGGATACTACAAAGTTAATGGAACAAAAGTTAAATTTTCCAAACAGCAGAGAAAATCAGAGGATAATAGTTTTTTGATAAGTCCAGACGAAGCTATGCGGTTAATCAGAGATGTCAAACCTTCAACAAATAAAACCGTCCCGACTTACGAAGTAGTAAACCAATCTGTCATACAAACCATTTGGGAAATAAGTAAAACCGATGCCGAAAATCTTGCTCTTCTCAACTTTGCCAGTGCAAAAAATCCCGGTGGCGGATTTTTAATCGGTGCAATGGCACAGGAAGAAGCTCTTGCAGCATCCAGCGGGTTGTATAATACATTGTTGCTTCATAAAGACTATTATGAAAAAAATTGGTTATGTAAAACAATGATGTACACAAACTACGCAATATATTCGCCAGATGTTGTGTTTTTTCGTGATGCTCAATTTAACCTTGTTGCACCACCCGTGAAAGCTTCAGTATTGACATTGCCAGCCGTGAATATGGGACGAGTCATATTAAATGGCGAGAACGTAGAAAAAGCCAAAAGTGTTATGAAAGATAGAATGCGTTTGTCACTCACTATTTTCGCACATCAAAAAAATCGAACATTAATTCTTGGTGCTTATGGTTGTGGTGCTTTCGGTAACGACCCTGCTGATATATCTTTGTGGTGGAAAGAACTGTTAGAAGATGAGGGCTATGGATGTTTTTTTGCTAAAATTGTGTTTGCGGTCTTTGACAATTCGAAAACACAAAACAATATTTCGGCATTTAAAATGCGTTTTAATATTTAAAATGAGACAAATGGCTTCGCACAACGAGCGGTTTGGCGCCAGCGGGGGTGTGTTTTCGGCTGACAGCGGGCGGGTAACATCATCGTTTGCTCTCGTCCGCGCCTTTGTGATACCCCCGCCAGCGTCAAGCCGCAGGTCGTTGGAGGCAAGCCGAGAGAGAGTGTGTGGTGAACAATGACATAAAAATTTGAGAATTAGTAGAATTAAGTAAAATCAAATATTAAAAAAGTAGTATGAAAAAAATAGTTGTATTCGTATTAATAGCCATTTGGGTTGTATCGTGTCAAATGAAACAAAAACAAATTCCGTATTTATCAACAGCATTATCTTCTTATTCAGAAGAACTGAATTTTGTTCCGAGTTTTATCTTTCAGATTGCAACATATGCAGAATTAGTAACAGGGTTGGATGATATCCAAATATATACTGGCATTGGGAGTCAAGGAGAGACATCAGGCTACTGGGTGAAAATAGGACCTGCGTTTACTACAGTAAGGTTGAAAAAAGACGAGGCTCTTAATATTTACAGAGACACGATAAGTTATAAGTTTAGTGGCGACACTACAATGATTGCTTTTGAATTAATCCATCATTTATCAACCGATGAAATTCAATACATTTGGCTGGATGAAAATAGTAACAGAAGCGAAAAAGCAGTAATCATTGATATCGACTTTCCTCTAAAAAAAGGAAAAATGTTTCCCGACCTAATGATAGAACAATTGGATGGAAAAATGCTATCTTTCAAAGACTTAATAGGAAAGACAGTTGTTGTAAATTGGTGGCATATAGCCTGCGCCCCATGTATAACCGAAATGCCAGGGCTAAACATATTAGTGGAACAATACAAAGAAAATTCTGACGTTGTATTTATTGCCATCGCACCCCATAAAAAAGAACACATTACCTATTTCCTCGAAAATAGAGAATTTAACTACATTCAAACATTGGCAAACGATGATGCAGAAAAACTATTTGGGGAAACATTTCCTGTACATATTATCATTAATTCAGAAGGAAAAATTTGTAATTTTTCAAAGGGTGGACATGCAGACATTTATCACGAAATTGATAGCATTTTGAAAGAGATATTAGAATAATCACAGATAAGGCCAGCCTCCAACAGGCGGTTTGGCGCCAGCGGGGTGTGTTCTCGGCTGACAGCGGGTAGGTAACATCATCGTTTTCTTTCGTCTGCACCTTTGAGATACCCCCGCCAGCGTCAAGCCGCAGGTCGTTAGGCGACACCCGCGCAGCGCAGTGGGATTTGACAGATTATAAACAGAAAAATATAAAATTGAAAATAGTTATCTGCATACAAATAAAAATGTAATTTTACAATTTAAAAAAAAGGAGGAACATATTATGAAACAGAAAAAGTTATTATTTACACTATTTATGTGTTGCTCAATGGTGCTGTTTGGACAGACAATAACGCCGAGCAAAATATGGCATATTGAATCAGGTTATGCTTGCCCTGACGGAGATGAAACAGGTTGTTTTTGTTACTATGGACTACAAACAATAAAAGTAGGTAACACAAAAAACTTTAACGGAAAAGAATATTACGAGTTGCTTTCGGACACTCCAAATCAACAATGGAATGTGGTAACTTATGTCAGAGAAGAAGGGGGAAAAGTATTCTTTTATGCAGAAAGTTGTAATAAAGAATATTTGATGTATGATTTTAATTTGAATGTGGGAGATGAGATTTTTTTAGCAGACCCACTAAATCCAACTTCGCTTTTTAATCAAGATAATCCTTGCCAACTGACAGAAGATGATATGAATTTGTATATATTTAAAGTAACCGAAGTTGGTTCGATAGAATATAATCAAATAAATAGAAAAATGTTAAGATTAGAAAACCACTATTCGCATCGTTATGACATTTGGGTTGAAGGAATTGGAAGTATGAGAGGAATTACCTATCATAGAGCGCAACAAATAAGCGGAGTGAGACAGTTAAAAGATTGCTACGAATCAAACGAATTAATTTTTGTAAACGAAAAACCTGAATATTGTTGGATATCATCAACAGATGTAAATAATATTCAGCAAGATTTAATTAACATTTTTACTGATGCAAATAATATCTTGCATATAGCCAATGCAAAAGATATTCCATTAACTATTTATAATGTACAAGGACAAAAAATCCAATCTGTTCTTTCAGTTAGCGATAATTACCAAATAAACATATCTTTTATGCCGAAAGGACTATATATAGTTTCCAACAAAATAAGAAATATTAATTTTAAAATAATCATAAAATGAAAGCAGTATTTAAAACGAACATTATAATGTTCCTAATGACATTGCCAATTTGCTTAAATGCGCAAATTGTTGCAGATAAATCGTTTAGCACATTTCACCCTCGAACAGAAATGTCTCGCGAAAAAAGTGTTTTTGAGGCAGGCAATAACGTTTTGCCAATAACTCAAAAACAAAAAATATCGGGCTTATCTATCAGCGGAAGTATAACATTTATAGGCAACAAAGGGTTTGTACGTATTATATTGACAGATGATTATGAGAATGAATATCTTGTGCTTGAAACAAATACAATTTTTGAAAATAAAACAAGCATATCATTTGAAGAATTTTGCGAAGAAACGGCATTATTGAATAATGTTCAGCCAAAACAAATAACAATAGAATCTACTGATGCACAGGTTACAATTAATGGAATTCAGTATGCTGCAAGTAATGAATATCAAATAAGCAGAAGCAAACAAGTAAGAACAGAGCAATTAGATGTAAAATTACAACACATCAATACTGTTTTGGCACAAAAAGAAATCACTTGGGGCGCAGGAAAAACATCTTTATCTGAAATGTCATATATGGAAAAGAAAAGTTTATTTGGCGGAAAACTTCCTAATTTAGCAGGTTTCGATTATTATGTTAGTGGTATTTATGTTATGCAAGATTATTGTAAATCGTCAGCAAAAAGTGCACTAAAAATACCGTAAAGGAGTTTAGGGTTTTAATTGATAAAAAACAGTTAAATTTGAAACCCAATTAATCTTTATGAAGACAAAAAAAATTACAGACAAAGGCGGTCTCCGTTCAGTTGGGGCTGCAGCCCCAACTGAACGGAGGGAAGTTCTGTCCGCTCCCGCTACCGAACGGCTTATCCCCGATTCCCGCACAAAGAGTGAGAAACTGTTAAAAGACATTCGTCGAAAAACCCATCGCATTTACTCTTCCGAACAGAAAATTATCATTGTTATGGAAGGTATTCGAGGCGAAGTATCTATTGCAGAACTGTGTCGTCACTATGGCATTTCGGAAACCACCTATTACAAGTGGAACAAAGAGTTTGTAGAAGCCGGTAAGAAACGCCTGTCGGGAGATGAGGCCCGTCAGGCGACCGCTTCTGAAGTAGAGGAACTGCGTAAGGAAAATAAAAAACTCAAGGAGTCTTTGGCAGACCTTGTTATCCGTTACGATATAGTAAAAAAAATTCAAGAGATAAGGGATCGCTATTCTTTTCAAGACGATATATGAGACTGACTCCGCAGGAAAAAGCAGAAACGATAGCGCTCGTACTCCGTTCTCCGGATGGTATTGTCCGTACAATACGTGCTTTGGGCATTCACAAACGTACTTTTTACAATTGGTATAAAGCATATTGCGAAGGAGGGACGGATGCTTTGCGCCCAAAGAAGCGTTCTTCTATACAATGGAATCGGATACCGGATTCAATAAGGGGAATGGTCATATCCCTTGCCTTAGAGTATCCCGAACGCTCTGCTCGGGAAATAGCAGTGAAGATGACAGATGAGATGGAGATATTCATATCGGAATCATCCGTTTACCGTATATTGAAAAGCAAGGGACTGATACAAGCCTGTGAACACCGGTTTACAGAAGCAGCAAACGAGTTCCGTCATAAAACGGCTTTCCCAAATGAAATGTGGCAGACCGACTTTACTTATTTCAAAGTATTGGGTTGGGGATGGTATTATCTCTCTACGGTAATTGATGATTACTCTCGATACATAATCCATTGGGAACTGTGTAAATCCATGCAATGGACAGATGCAAAAAGAACGGTGGAATCTGCTATGCAAAAGGCAGGTTTGAGAAAAGGGCAAGCTCCGAAACTGCTGTCTGATAATGGCCCTTCATACGTAGCAAAAGACTTACGGGAACATCTTGATCGAGCATTCGGAATAAAGCAGATTCATGGCGCGCCGATGCATCCCCAGACACAGGGAAAAATTGAACGCTATCACCGTTCAATGAAATCCGTAGTTAAATTACATAATTATTATTGTCCGGCAGAACTTGAAAAGGCTATTGAGCAATTTGTTGATTACTACAATAATCAACGCTATCATGAATCGCTAAAGAATCTTGTTCCTGCTGATGTATATTGGGGCAGAGCCGGGAAAATATTAAAAAAACGGGCGATACTGAAAGAAAAATCATTAAAAATCCGTAAAGATATTTTTAGAAACAATATTTTGTGTAAATTTGAAGCGAAAAATAAGAAAACACTAAACTTATTGAGGTAAACTTTGGTTTGAAGACGTACAGACTTGTGTACTGGGCAGAGTAGTATCTATTGCCATACCCGATATGGAAATGGCAATAAAATCGGCAAAGGCGGCTATGTTTATGTATTGTGATAAAGATGAGGATAACGACACTGAATTTGATAACTATAAGGATGAGGGCGGACAAAGCTACGCAGATTTTGAGCAATACAATCCCGAACAGTTCGGGTGGAAAGAAGTTCCTGCAGAATTTGCTGAAAGCATTGCTGAAAAATCAGAAGTGGAATATCAGAAATATGTCATGTTAAACGAAGATGGCAGTGTGTATGCCGAGCATAATTATTTCTATGACAAGAGTACCGGATTTAAAGCCGGCTTGTATGAAACACCCGACGGGGATTATGTGCTTGTATCGCGCGGTACGCACAACAGCGAAGAAATTCCCAGCAAAAGGGACTGGATAGATGATAATATAAAACAGGGTTTGTTTGGCAGAAGCGACCAGTATGATCAGGAAGCAAGAGTATCTGCCGCAATAAGAGAGAAAATAAACATGGAAAACGAAGCAAACGGAACCAACAGTAAATTTATTACCGCAGGTCATTCGCTGGGAGGAGGTACAGCGACCTTGGGCGCGGCTGTGGGGCGGGCAGACGAAAGTTATGTGTTTAATGCGGCAGGTGTGAACAACAGAATGTTCGACAGGCATGAAAGTACCAGAGCAGATGCCGCTCATGTCTACAGTTTCTCCTCCGATTACGACCCCCTGACCATGCTTAACGACAATGTGTGGCTTGCACCCGGCACTGCGGGCAAACGCATTGTGCTTGAAGTTGAATCTACAAGCATAATTAAGATAGGAAAATGGCTTACGAACGGACACGACCTCCCATACTTGCTAAAGGCGATGAAGGCTGTTCCCGTTGCAAAGGTGTATGCACTGAAACAATGAAATATAACTTAAGTATATGAACAAACGATTAATTTTATTAATAATGATTTTATTTACAGGATGTAATATGAGAACACCGGGCAGGGAATATTATCCCGAAATTTATTTTGAAGGCTCACAGCTGACTATGGCGCAGGCAATTTTTAACGACGATGCGGGCGAACTGAAAAAATTGCTGAAACAGGAAACAATAAATATCAGTGTACCCGGCAAGGAGGGCTACACACTGCTTTTGTATGCAATAGAAATATCGAGATACAAAATGATGGAACTGTTGCTGGAATACGGGGCAGACCCCAATGTGATTTCGCCGACAATGTATGTGCCGGGTGCCGGGAAACAGTCAGATCCAAGTTATGATATCCCTATACACACAGCGTGTTATAATAAATACCCCATAAAATATCTTAAACTGTTAGTAAAACACGGAGCCAATGTAAATGAAAATAGACAAAAATCTCCGTTATTTAGAGCAATTAATAGCCGTGACGAAGGTAAAATAAATTTTCTTCTGAAAAACGGAGCAGATGTAAATATACAGGCAAAATATGGCACTACATCGCTTATAACAGCAGCAGAACTTTCATGGTTTGAGATGGTGGAACGTTTGCTTGATTTGGGAGCAGACCCGTTTATTGAAGTTAAAGGAACCAGTCTGCAAAAAGCGATGCAATACTATATAGAAAGGACTGAAGGCGGCTCACAAAAAGGCAGGCAAAGAACACGACAGTTAATAAGGCGATTGGAAGGCTTGGGAATGGAATTTGACTACTCTAAGGCAAAATTTCAAATGACAGATTAACAGATGAATATATCCTGCGAAAAAAAAATAAAATATGTACAGGCATTTAACTTTTTTATTAATTATTATTTTAACAGGATGTAATATGAGAACACCGGGCAGGGAGTATCTTCCCGAAATATACTTTGATACCCGATATGGATTTATACGGAGCTATGAATCAGATATTAGAAAATAAAAAACAAGAAAAGAAAGATGCAGAAAGCCAAGCAGTAATTAATTACCAACAACTACTTCTCAAGTTATCTGAATCGACCGGAAGAGGAGATGAAAAAAAAGCGGAGGAATATGCACGAACGGCAATCTCAATTATAAAAGATTATAATTTTCCACACATGGAAGCGCTTATATATTATCTTTTATACAGTATGTATGTATCCGTTAATGGAAATAACAGGAAAATTGAAGAAACATTAGATAAAGCGATAGAACTGTCAAAAGAAGCCGTTGAAAAAAATATTGCAGGCAGTCGAATGACTTGTTGCCAATACTTAGTAACTAAAGCCAATACTTTTTTTTTCAATAAAAAATTTAATAATGCATTGCAACTGTATTCAGAAGCACTTGATATAAGCAAAAAAGATTGTGCAGCAGAATTGCAAATTTCAATATATCAAATGATTGGTACTTGTAAGCGAATAGCGGGTGATTTCGACAGTTGGGAGGCATTTGTAAATGGTTGGAAAATTGTGGAAAAACTTGGAGAAAAAGAAATAAAAAATCAAGTTATTCTGCGTTATTACGCGAAGGAAATGTTAAAGACAGGCAGTTCCAAGGAAAGAGCAGAATACGAGAAAAGATTTGCATTGTTTTGGGGTGAAGACTGGCAAGAACAGATTGTAAATCACGAAAAAGAAAACAGAAAAAAAACTTCTGTTTTTTCTACCGGTAACATTAGCGTTAACTAAATGAAGAATTATGAACTAAAGATTTAACAATGTGCATACGTTAAGTTATAATGAATAAATCCCGCATACATAAAATCAGCATCTACCGAAAAAAGGTTAAAGTAAAACCTTCGACAGATTCCCGTTTGGCTTCTAAACACTTCGACATTGTTATTGGATTTGACTTTCACATCATCAAGGTGGGGACTATACCTGTGCCTTGTCCTGTTACGCCATTTTTGGGTATGGTGTTCGAGGTAATGGACTACATTCACATTGAGATACCGGCTTTTCCGTTATTTTATAAAGATGAAAATGGTAAGTTAGATTTTAATTTTAAACCCATGCCTATGGGTGGTACGGTGATGATTAACGGTTTTCACAAAACAATAGCGACATCGGGTCTTATGGCTTTGCCACCGCTTGTTCCTCCCATACCGGGCAAGTTGAAGTCGGTAACAAAAAAACTGTCGTTTCTTCATGCGGTTATTCCCAAACCACTATTCTTGATTCCTCCGCTTGCTCCGCATGACGGACAAATATCTCATGGCAGCAAGACAGTCATCACCGAAAGCAGGGAACAGAGCGCCATGATGAACAATGCTTACAGTTGTGTGGATATGGGCAGGGTTATATTAACCTATCCCACTGGATTTTTCAATAATTATGCCACTTTTGTTGCAATCATACTTCCCTTCGGAAAGCCGGTCATGGTAGGCGGTCCCTTTGAAGAACATTCTCCGAAACTTGAAGAAGTGCTAAATGCGTGGCTGATGATGGGAGTGATGAAAGGAGGAGGTAAGCTCTTGAAGAAAGCATTGGGTAAAATGCTGACAAAAATCAATACGGCAATACACAATTCCAGCAAAAATCCAAAAGTTCGCAATGCCTGCCAAGCAGTTCAGCCGGCTATCTGTAAATACTTGGGCGAGCCGGTAGATGCGGCAAGCGGACATCTGACTGGAAAGATACAGGGATTTGAACTGGCAGCACCTCTGCCTTTCGTTTGGGAGGCTACCTATTACTCCGACAGTGAATACAGCGGTGCAATGGGAAAAGGTATCTATCATTCATATTCGCACACTCTTTCTGTAAACGAAAAGGAAAAATTTGTATCTCTCTGTGATGAAAACGGTATAATAATTCCATTTCCTATTATTGAGCCGGAAAAGAGTTTTTACAATCCTGTACACAAATGGACACTGTATCGCAACCCTCAAGGAGAATATTATGCCGGCAACCGTCAGGGGCTTTATTTCTACTTTACTGAAAATACAGATTCAGAAGAATGGCATCATCTACGGCTAATAACAGACCGTAACGGATTTTCTACCCGATTGCAGTATGACAGTAACCTGCACCTTATTGAAGCAACCGACAGTGCGGGACGAAGGATTGTTTTCACCAACGATAAATCGGGACGTATCCTCAAGGTAGAAACAGGATCGGCAGATAACGCAGAAGATACGCAAACGATGGCTGCCTATCAATACGATGAAGATGGTCGGTTAGTTTCCTTTTCCGATGCGTCCGGTTCGGAACAGATACTCTCGTGGAATGAACGCAACAAGTTGGAATCAAGACGTTTCAAAGGTGGGCATATCTTTAATTTCAAATACGATAGCAAGGATCGCTGCATAGCCGCCGAAGGTCCTGACGGCAAATTCAGTTACTTCTTCGAGTACAGAGAAGAACTGACCATTGTAACCGACAGTATGGGAGTGATGAAACGCTACTTCCACAGGGACGGCATTGTTACAAAGGAAACGGACAGCCGCGGAGGTGAACATATCTATTTTTATGATGACAGTCAAAATTTGCTTTCTGAGGAAACTCCTGACGGAAAAATCAAAATAATGAATTATGATGACCGCGGGAATATGATTTCTGTTCAAAACCCCGGAGAAGGGACCCTGAAGATTTCCTATAATGAAATGGATTTGCCTGTTTCGATAAAACAGCCTTCCGGCAGCGAGTGGAAATATACCTATGACGAAAGTGGAAACCTTATCCGCAGTGTCAATCCTGAAGGAAGAGAAACCGAATATGTTCGTGATTCGGGACTTGTTTCGGAAATTACCGATTCCGTTTCGGGAACTACCCGAATGCTTTATGACCAACACCTCGCTCTGAAAGCAATGACATATCCCGATGGAACAGTCGAAACATGGAAGCGCAATTTGCATGGAAAGGCAACCGAATACCGAAATGTAAAAAATGCCCTGACACACTATAAATATGATACATCGGGCAGGCTTCAGGAAGTTTTCCTTCCCGACGGCAACCTGATTTCCTATTCCTACGATGAAGCAGGCAATCTTTCATCTGTAAAAGACCGCGACCGTCAAATCCATGCCGCCTACGACCTGTTTGGAAACATCATACGGCGGCAGGAAGGCAATACTTCACTCCTGTTCGTCTATGACAGGGAAGGTCGTTTGCGTGCCGTTGAAAACGAAGCAAAGGAATATTATCTGCTGGAACGGGACGGTGAAGGTGATTTAATAGCCGAAACAGGTTTCGACGGGTTGCGTCGGACATACATCAGGGATTATACAGGGCGCGTCAATGAAATGACTGTTGATGATAAACACACGACTCAATATGAATATGACGACGGCAACCGCATCTCAAAAATTGTCCGTCATGACGGAACGGAAGAACACTACGGCTACGACCTCTCGGGAGCCTTAATCAAAGCAGTAAATGCCGATGCGGAAGTGAAGTTTGACCGCGACCTTATGGGGCGCGTAGTTGAAGAAACCTGCAATGGCATGACGGTTGAAAGCAAATACGGCATATCGGGCAGACGAGAGCGATTAACATCATCGTTGGGTGCAAATATTGAAGCGTCATACGACCTTTTGGGCGACCTTAACTCGCTGTCGTCAGCGGGTTGGAACGCTGATTTCAAACGCGATGCCATGGGTTTGGAAATTGAAAGGCTGCTTACGGGGAATCTTCGGAAAACCGTTGAGCGGGACAGTATCGGGCGCGTCAGAGAGCAAAATATGATGCGTAATTACACGAATATTGATAAAAAGTCGTATCTTTGGGGAGTCAACGACCGCTTGCTTTCGATTATCGACAATGGCAGGGAACGCCATTATGAATACGATGGCAGGGGTTATTTGACACGAACGCTCTTTGAAGACGGCGCTACCGAATGGCGAAACCCTGATGATACGGGCAACCTGTTTGAAACGAAAGATTTTTCAGACAGGAAGTACAGCAAAGGCGGGCAATTGGTGAAAACACGCGATTGGGAATACAAGTACGACCGCGAGGGCAATCTGATTCGCAAACGGGACAAACACGGCGCCACGTGGCGTTACGAATGGAACGCTGCGGGAATGCTTGCCCGCGTGAAGCGACCCGATGCTCGCGAGGTTCTGTTTCGCTACGATGCTTTGGGCAGGCGGATTGAAAAGACTTTCGGCAACGTGGTAACCCGCTGGGTGTGGGACGGCAATACGCCGCTTCACGAATGGACTGAAACCTATCACCGAGCATGGGACAGGGAAAAGGAGCAGGAGTATTGGGATATATGGAAGCGACCGTTGATAACCTATATTTTTGAGGAGGGAACGTTTGTCCCTGCGGCCAAGATTGCAGGCGATAAGGCATACAGCATTGTAACGGATTATTTGGGCACGCCTGTCGAAGCCTACGATACAGACGGCAACAGTGTTTGGGAACGCGAATTGAACAGTTACGGCAGGGTAAGAACCGAAAAAGGAACAGCAAACTTCGTGCCGTTTCGCTACCAAGGGCAATACGAAGATGCAGAAACAGGTCTGTATTACAATAGATTTAGGTACTATTCGCCTGACGAGGGGATGTATATCAGCCAAGACCCGATAGGGTTGGGTAGTGGAGAGCCTAATTTATATGCTTATGTTCAAGAACCGAATACTTTGGTGGATTTATTTGGATTGTCTTGCTCTGTATATACAAAGCGCTTTTTTGACGCTAATCCTAGAATGAAAAAGTTTATTGGTAAACTTAAATTGGAAATACACCATCGAGTACCTCAAATGTATATCGGGGCAAACAAGTTGTTTCCGGAATCTATGCGCACCTCTCTTTCAAACTTGCAAGGGACACCAAGACATATACATAGACAAGTTGTAAGTCCTGCATGGAGTGCTTTTAGGAAAACGAATCCTAATCCCACACGGGCGCAAGTAATTCAACAAGCAATGCGTATTGATAAACAAATTGCAGAACATATTGGACGAATAAATTAAAATAATATTAACGATGAAAGATATAATTGACTATATAGAAAAATTATCAAAAATATCTAATTATATTAAGTTATATAAAAACTTTGATAATAAGGTTATACTGAAAAATTTCGGTAAAATCACAGGCGAGGTTGATAAGCAATATATAGATTTTCTAATGAATACCAATGGTGCTTCAATTTTGGATTACTGTTTTTTGGGAATGAAAAATAATGAATTAGGGGTAAATGTATATGAAAATATCAGGGAATTATGGCAAGCAGACAATTTGTTGACTTTCCGTTTTTGGGGTATTGTCGGAACAAGTGGTGGTGAAAATTTTGGCTATCTCGACAAAAAGGATAGTGTTGGAAATCATTTTATAGGATATTATTCTAATGAAAAACCCGAACATGTTTATTTAGTTGCATCGTCATTTAAAATATTTATGAATAAATTTTTAAAGCAAATTGAATTAACATTAACAATAGATAGGGGTGCTATATGTTTATTGAACAATGATTGGTTTATTAATTCAGAAGAACTAATTATTGATGATAGTGAGATGACTCAATATCTACTAAACCAAGCAACGTCAGAGTATAATTTATTTAGTAAGTAAATGTACTCCCGTCCCGCCGCATTTGTAATGCGAAAATAATTGAGTATAAGCATTTTCAATGCGAAAAATAAGGCAGTGAAATGTAAGAGATAAATCAATAAAAAAAACAGACAATGAACAAGATACATTTTATTAGTAATAATGTTGTTTTTCAGACAAAAGAATCTTATTTTACAGAAAAAGAAATCATAGATATTATTCCATACACCTTTGAAGGAAAAGAATACTTCGTTCAATTTTATCTTAAATATGATGGCATTTGGTTTCCTGATGGTGCAGACTTTGTGTTAGATGAAGATAGATTTGAGATTGAATATTTTTATTCAATTAAGTCTACTAATCTTTGGACACCTGTTAAAGTAAGAGATGTAATAGAAATGAATTTTTCAGATAATCATATTCCATTCGCAACTGATGCAGCAGGTAATTTATTTTTAATAGAGTTGCCAACGGGAGAAATAAAATATATAGAAATGGAATACCCTTATGAAGTTACATTAGTAGCACCGTCTTTTATTGATTTTTGTAATGGTATTCAAGCGACTATGAGAGAGGAATAACGCAAGTGACGGCTTGAAAAGCCAAATTTTCATAACCGCAGGTAAGCGTAGCGCAGCCTGCGGAGAGAAAACAAGTACAACCCGCTGCCTCCGAAAATATTCCGCCGCATTACAAATGCGGCGGGACAGAGAAAATAACAGAAAAAGTATATCTGCAAGTTGAAAATATGGCAGGGGCAAGTAAAGAAGTGTTTGAGCACGCAACAAAAAAAAAGCGTTGAAATAATTGATGATATTTCACAAATAATATTTAAAAAATAACAGTTATGTATAACATAAAATTTTCAATTTACAACAATGTATTATGTGAGATAATGTCGGAAGAAGAT
>Ga0082212_10006552_pt1 | contig 15612 bp, 15 predicted proteins | sample TergutNt197P3_FD_71548 | JGI IMG/M metagenome (GOLD analysis project Ga0082212, IMG submission 71548) | Neocapritermes taracua P3 segment gut microbial communities from Petit-Saut dam, French Guiana - Nt197 P3 | ecosystem: Host-associated > Arthropoda: Insects > Digestive system > Gut ...
CCGATAAGAAGCTGAACAACACCGTGCCATTTTCATCACTGACAAGCAGCCGTAAACCGATAGCGGCAGTAAACGGCAACTTCTTCAACGCATATGACGCAATCAAAGACCCCATCGGACATCTTATGATAGACGGCGAGTTCCTGTATGCTTCATCGGGTATTACCTCTATAGGCTTTATGAATGATAATAGTATCATGTTCGGTATGCCCGCCGTATTTACGGATATATACACCACCGACAATGACGGCGATAGAAAAGCCGAAACCTGTACTGTATATGAAATAAATGTACAGTCACAGAAAGGCAATCAAGCGATACTGTATACACCCGCAAGAGGTTCATCCATGCAGATTACCGACAAAGGTATGATAATTGAGGTAATAGACAGCACGGTAACACGGCACTATAACGTGAACCCCGGCGATACCGCAACAATCCCGTCTAACGGTTATATACTGTATTTCAATGAACAAGTAACACAGTTGGACTATTTCAAACCTGTAAGCATAGGACGCAAGGTAGCGATACGGTATAGACTGTTCAAGGATGATGAAGAAGGCTTTGACTTGGCAAACTCACGATTTATCTTATCGGGTGCGCCGCGCCTTGTTAAGAATGGGGCTATAGATACCACGCCGTTACCCAGTGGGTTCGCGGGTGATAACCGTTTCAGTGTAAACTCCGCGCCAAGGACAGCGGCAGGTAAACTGTCTGACGGGAAACTGATATTGGTATCGGCAAGTTCAACTATTGCGGAGCTGAAAGAGATAATGTTACAGTTGGGTTGTACTGACGCGGTGAACATAGACGGAGGAGCTTCCGCCGCTATGTACTACAACGGGAGTATACTGCGTTCGCCCGGTCGTGAGTTGACGAGTATATTTATGATTGTGGAGAAGTAGAGGGATAAGAAACCATAAAAACCCCGCCTATGCTCATTGCACAGGCGGGGTTTTGTTGAGAAGATTACAAAAATATTATTCTCTAGGCGTGTAGATTATCTTTGGTGTTTTAGAATGTGAATCATTATCCGATTCAGAAATATAATTCAAAACATCTTGCAATTTTTTTCTTTTCTTTGGGGCGTAAAAATCATTATCATCGTCAGTTAACATGAAAAGCCAGTCGAGGCTAACATCAAACTTTTCTGCAATTTTTAAGGCAATATCAGATGTAAGAGAAATTTTGCGTTGCTCAATACGACTAATTGTATTTGTGGAACATCCAATTTCCCATGCAAATTCTTCTTGTGTGAGTTTTACATTTGAGCTAGTTCTCAACTCCTTAACGCGCCCATGTATAATATCTTTTTTTCGCTTCGACTTACCCTTGTTTTTAGTTGCACCGCTCATCTCATACCTCCAAAACTGTATTAACAATATTATTATATAGTTGTGCAAGTGTCAATATATAAATTCCGTTAGGTTCGTGTATACAAAGTTGTATATACAGACCTGACGGAATTTTGTTACCTGTAGTGGTAGAGAGTGGCGTTGCAAAATCAAGTTAAATCAATGATAATTTAGATAAGAAAGGAGGAACTGGAATGAAAATCAGTGACATTATCATCGACCCCGCAACGTGGTTGGCAGAAATGTGGCTCACAATGGTGGAAGTTGAGTATCAGTATATAAACAACAAAAAGACCGACACCATATTGGGACACAAATACCACTGCGCCTTGCCGCGAAAAAACTTTGACAAAGCCATTGTTTCAATACCCGGGAAGAAGCAACTAGACGTTGATTCAGACAAAGGCGAGGTCGTCTCTGTGAAATTCAGCGATTTAGAAATGAAGTGTTGGATTAAGCAGGACAAGAGCCGAGACGGCGACAATTTTCTCACCCCCATGCTCAAAGGCAAAGCAACGGCTATTACCGCTGTCCAGAGCAAGCCATCGTAAATGACCGAACGGGGCGGCCGCCCACGCCGCCCCAAAATTTAAGGAGATGTTGACAATGACCTTGAAAATTTGGCAACGAATAGCATTGATTTTGAAAATATTTCGATACATTTGCTATTGTATTATATTTGCTCTAACTGCTCGTTATGTTTACCATTCGTGGATTCGAGCAAGAGCAGCTCGTGATTTTGTTATCCCTGCTCTCAGCTGGTGTTTCTCACTTATTCCTCGTATTTTTTTTGGACATGACACAAGCCATTATGAAGAAAATCTATCAAATGTATTTAATATATTATTTATTATTATTACTGTATTGATTTTGAGAAAAATATATAAATTGTTGTCAAAATTATTCTATTATTTTTTCACCCTAAGAATACAAGAAATATGGAATTATTCCTCGAATGACACTGTTAAGAAAATTCGCATTGACAATCAGCGAGCATATGGATTAGTGGCAACCGTTAAGACTTCAAGAGCGGCAGAGGAATACTGGAGCGATATTATTATAAGGTCGCGAGTACGCAAAGCCTTATTTGCACACTCAATATTTAGAGCAGTCGATTGTAGCAACTGTGTGAAAATACACTTTACACCTATATTTCTACATAAGTTTCAACGCAGAGATGTCTTGAAGAAATCGGGTGTATCAAAGGCTAATAGCGTCAAAATAGCGGCGGCACTCCCCTCCCCGCCGCCAACGGCGGATCAAGGGGAGGGGTAGTATCGCCGCAGACGGCGCAAGCCGTCCATACTAGACATAGTAACATATTTCGATACCTAGCGAAAAAATCTTTATGAAACAGAGGTTATTTTATTGATTGATAAGTTTATGCGAATTGGAGAAAAAGAACTGTATCAGCGCGATGTAGCTGTAGTTAAAGAGTATCGCAATGATTACTATAGGATTGTCTTACACTCAAAATTGCGCCGCGCAGGATACGAGGACATCGACGGTGACAATGACAAGAGCGACAAGGGCAAGAAGAACACAGCAGACAATGGGTTTAAGCTAGACGCAAGCATTTCAAGGACACGCTCTAAAATTTTTGAATTGGCAATGTGTAACGATTGGGATTATATGGTAAATTTTACATTAAACAAAGAATTGCATAATCGAAACGATTTGAAAAATTACAAAAATAAATTATGTACGTGGATAAAAAACTATAACCGATTGAATGAAACTGATATTAAATACTTATTGATACCCGAACAACACTTCGATGGCGCGTGGCATATGCACGGGTTGATGATGGGACTACCGATAGAACACCTTACCGAATTTAGAAAAGATGAAAAATTACCAATAAAAATATTGATAAAAGTGACGCAAGGAATTAAAGTTTATAACTGGAAAAAGTACGCCAAGGCATTTGGATATAATGTTATTGAACCGATAATGAACGCTGAATCTGTAGCTAAATATATCACAAAATATATTTCTAAGGACTTGCTTAAAACTAGAATTGATTTGAACGACCACCTTTTTTACTGCTCACACGGCTTGAAACGCTCAAAAGTGATTTACAAAGGAAGTTTATCAAAGACATTTGAACCTGATTTTGAAAATGAATATGTGAAGATAAAAACAGTAAGAAGTATTGAAGAAGCACTACAATATATTACCGATGGTAACGAATAAATGATACATATAACCCTCTATTGCACATCGAGGAAAGGAGAATTATGTGCAAGAGTAAATCAGACGGGAAACATACCTACAAGATAGACAATAAAGTCGCAATCGTGACCCCGGTATACCGTGAGGATTCCGACAAAACTATACATGACATATTGATTTCATTGATGAAGAAAGACAGTAAAAAGCATTGATAACACTAGATTATTTGTGATTTATATGTTGACAGTAGGCGGTCGGTATGCTATAATATAGATGATGTAATATATAGCATATCGACTGCCGGAAAGGAGTTTTATATGAGGCAGTCAATAAAAAACAGGGATACCAACGCCGCATTATATGTCCGGCTCTCCCGTGATGACGGACTTGACGCAGATTCCAACAGCATACAGACGCAGAAGAAACTGCTCTCCAAGACCGCCAATGAAAAAGGATACACAAATCTCTTGACTTTCTGCGATGACGGCATATCCGGCGTTACCATGAATAGACCCGGATACAATGAAATGCTGACCGAGCTTGAAAAGGGTTATATCGGGGCTGTGTTCGTAAAAGACCTCTCGCGGCTAGGCAGAAATTATATTGAAGTCGGCAAGCTGACCGATGAATTTCTGCCCGATAATGACATACGGCTTGTATCTGTTGCGGACGGTGTAGACAGCAATGAGGGTGACAATGACCTAAACCCGATACGAAATTTATTCAATGAATTTTATGCCCGAGACATCAGCCGCAAACGCCGTATCAGCAACAAGGTAAAAGGCCATTCCGGCGAACCGTTATCACCACCGCCTTACGGGTACATCAAGAATCCCGATAATCCCAAGAGTTGGATAATTGACCCCGAAGCCGCCGCCATAGTACGCCGTATCTTCCAAATGAGCATAGACGGTAAAGGTATAGAACAAATTGCCGATACGCTCACAAAGGAAAAGATACTGACACCTATATCTTACTGGCAGAGTAAGGGCATAAACAAGCCAACAAGGCGATTAGATACCCGTGAGCCGTATCACTGGAACAGCAGTACCGTTTCGGGGATACTCAATAAGCGTGAGTATGTGGGCGACATCGTAAATTTCAAGACTTACTCTAAGTCCTACAAGAACAAAAAGCGTATTGAGAACGCACCCGAAAACATGGCGATATTCACCGATGTACACGAGCCTATAATCGACCGCGCAACATGGGAACGTATACAAGACAAGCGGGGCAAGGCGAGGAAACGTAAGACGGCAGATGGTCAGAAAAACATATTCAGCGGGTTGGTCGTTTGTGCCGACTGTGGACATAATCTACATTACCATTTCAATCAGGGCAATCACAACATCAAGTATTTCAACTGTTCCAACTACAATAATCGCGGGAGTTGTCCGACTACTCATTACATCAGAGTTGACTTCTTGGAGCAAGTTGTATTGCAGGAGATACACCGTTTGACGCGCTACGCGAAACTGTACGAGCTTGATTTTGCCGATATGATTAAGGGCGATTCTGAAAAGGCAAGTATGGCAGACCGTGAGCGCAAGCAAAAGGAACTCTATGCTATGCAGAGACGCGACAGGGAACTCGATAATCTTTTCAATCGTATGTATGAAGATAATGTTAGCGGGAAGATTGACGATTCGCGGTTTGCTAAGATGTCCTCACAGTATACGGCGGAGCAAAAGGAACTCACGGAGAGAATTAAAACGCTGACCGTTGAACTTGACCGCGACAACAGCCGCGCTATGACCGCCGATATGTTTATCTCAACCGTCCGCAAGTATACACGCGCTAAGAAACTGACCGAGCGTATGTTAGGCGAGTTGATAGAGCGGATAGAGGTACACCAATCTGAGAAGGTTGACGGCGCACACAGGCAACGGCTCACGATTCATTACAACTGTGTCGGCTCGATTGAGATTCCCGAAACGTTCTCCGTACCTGACATCACCGTACAGACCCGAAAGGGGGTGATGGTTAGATATGACCCGCCTAATATGACGCAGTAAAAAGCGGAGTGTCCCTACAGGACAGTTAAATCCCATAAGAACACCCGTACTGGTGCGCGAGGCGGGATTTGAACCCGCACCCTTTCGGACCGGAACCTAAATCCGGCGAGTCTGCCAATTCCACCACTCGCGCGTTTATAGACTAAACGGACGGGACGCTGAAGACAGCGTTTACTCGGGACGCTGAGGACAGCGTCCCCTACTCCATTTCAACCTTTGATTTAAGCGGCACAATATTTATATAGCTTACTCCGGCGGCGAGCTTCAGCGGGTCGCCGTTTTTCAGCGTATAGACAAAAGGTTCGTCCGCGCTCTCCTTGCTCCACAGTATCTCCTCTGCTTTTCCATCGCAAATGAATATACCTTCGCCATTGGACGTTAGGTTCGTCCTCAAACGTCCCTCTCTGTCGCCCGGCACGGGAGTTATTTCGGCAAATAACACCAACACGTTCTTAACCGTGACCTGTGAGCCGTCATTGCCGTCTGTCATGGGATTCCCGTACTGTGAAACGTAGTAAAGCCCGTCATCTTCGTTATACTCAAAAACACCCGTCTTATAGCTCGAAAAGGTAATGCTGACTTTGTTCGCCGCCGTATCACCCTCGGGTGTGGCTTTATCCGCGAACATAAGGCTGTACGGGTTATAGTCGTCATTGTAAAAAGCGCGTACAGTCTCGCTCTCAGCCAGATATTTATCCACTTCGCCGCCCCTCGCCAGCAACGTGTGTTCCGAACTGCTGCTTCGGGTACGGTCGCGGAAATAGAACGGGTATCTGCCGGACATATCGTTAAGCGTGAGCAGATTTCTCTCTTTTATCAGCCTTTCGGCTTCCGGGCTTTGACCAACGTGCATGAGCAGCGCGTCATGACCTTGGGCTATATCCAGATAATACGCGCGTGTACTGCGTACCGTGCCGATGACTTCAACATCTGAAGTGTCCTTGAAAAATCCCATAATGCGTGTAATACCGCCCTCGGCTAACGCTTCATATATTAAGTCCGCCTGTGAAATACCCATTAAGGGAAGCGCGACTTTTATATTATTGTACATAACGGCAACAGGGCGGCGGTCTTTGTGAGTTTCCTCCAACGACATACCGTTGAGCGGGTTCATGTTGCCGTAGTCAACAGGCTCAGGTGTGGGTTCGGGAGTGGGAGTAGGCGTTGGAGTGGGTGTCGGCGTTGGGGTCACGATAATCTCCGGTGTTGGCTCAGGCTCGGGTTCTGTATTTGGATTACCCGACAAGATAAGCGCGAGCGAAACCGCGCCCGCAATGACAAGGACGGCAACGCCGCATATAATAAAGATTTTCTTTTTACTTTCGGGCTTAAACGAAAACACTTTCATGGTTTTATTCCTTTAATGTCTAATTTCAACACGATTATACATTATGTAAACGCGATTGTCAAATGGGTTTCATTAAAAAAATGTTTCGTAGGGCGCGGCATCCCTGACGCGCCGTTATTTTATTGGCAACCCCGTCCGTAGGGGCGGCATATATGCCGTCCGCATTTTAACGGCGCGGTGTTTTCACCGCGCCGTTCATAACCCTGTAGGGGCGGTCATTGGCCGCCCGAAGATGCCCTGTTTATCCCCCGTATGGTTTTGTGGTGTCAATAGTTATAACGCCGTCAACAAGCACTTTGTTAGCGGTTGGGGAGGTTGTTACTGTCATGCCGTTGCTTTATTTTTTTTACAATAAAAAGACAACCGCTTAATATTGCCATAATTGCCATAGAAACCGCAAAAAACGGCAACATCCATAAAATCATAGCACCTGAAAACCCTGTTAAAACGCCTAAAACAATAATAAGAACAGAATTAGTAGCTGCGTTCATGAGTAGGCAAGTAGTTATGCAGTTGTTTAGAGGAATACTTTTTTTCAACACGCCATAACAAGATAAAACGGTCAAGTAAACAGGAGAAATGAATAATACTAAAATCAAACCAAGACCTAAAACACGCAATCCTGTATCGCGATTATTCACATTATATAATAATGAAAATGATATGCACAGCGCAATAGGAATAGCTGATAATTTATGGAATTTTCTTAGAAATGTGTTTTTGTTATTGGACAAATTATTCATCGACAATACCCCCGTTTTCGCGTTGTTTACCTTTATATATATTACTGCGTAATATATAAGAGCGCACTGTGACCGCCTTTCGACATTATAACACAACCATTGCAGATTTACAATTTCTCTCGAAGGCAATCTGCCGCCCGCGCGTCCCGTTATAATACAATCCCATACAGAGGACGGCGTGCCGGGGTCGTCACGCCATACGTTCGTTTTTATTTGACAAAATACGACATTTGCGCTACAATACGGTAAGGCGTTGCCATACGGCAGCGGTTATGCCAATCCCTCGAAAGGGGGTGAAGCCGATGATGGAATGGGTTTTGACAGTTATAGTTCTTCTCCTGATTTTATATGTAATCCGTGAAATCAAAGAAAAATAACCGCCCCGAGCTAGGAGTGCGGTTATTTTATAACAACACATAAGGCTAACCGTTATCGGCAACGCCTTTTATATTTTTATTTTACCACATATTTTCAATTTGTCAATGATATTTTTTGTGGGTGCGGGAGATTTAACAAAAACTCATACATTTTGTAAGATTTGTACAATTACAGGGCAAAATTTTGTGAATGTTAATGACTATACAAACCCTAATGCTTGTGGTAACATGAAAACAGTATACCAAAATAAGTAGGAGGTCAGATTGTATGGCAAATCTTAATCTGAAAGGCTTGTACAAACGCTATCCCGGTAATGTTGTCGCCGTTACGGATTTCAACTTAGAAATCGAAGATAAGGAATTTATCATCCTTGTAGGTCCGTCGGGCTGCGGAAAGTCCACCACCCTTCGCATGGTAGCCGGTCTTGAGGAGATAAGCGAGGGCGAGCTGTACATAGACGGCAACCTCGTAAATGATGTTCCTCCCAAGGACAGAGACATCGCGATGGTTTTCCAGAACTACGCTCTTTATCCGCATATGTCAGTTTTTGAGAATATGGCGTTCGGCCTTAAACTCCGCAAGACACCGAAAGATGAGATTAAACGCCGCGTTGACGAAGCCGCGAAAATACTCGAAATTTCCCACTTGCTCGACCGCAAACCAAAGGCTCTGTCCGGCGGTCAGCGTCAGCGTGTCGCTCTCGGACGCGCCATTGTCCGTAATCCGAAGGTCTTCCTTCTCGATGAGCCGCTCTCGAACCTCGACGCGAAACTGCGCGCGCAGATGCGTACAGAGATTACGAAGCTGCATAATCGTCTCGCCACAACGTTTATCTACGTCACCCACGACCAGACCGAAGCTATGACGATGGGTACGCGCATTGTTGTCATGAAAGACGGTTTCATCCAGCAAATCGCCGCGCCGCAGGTGCTTTACGAAACACCCGTCAATCTGTTCGTTGCGGGCTTCATCGGTTCGCCGCAGATGAACTTCATTGATTGCACGGTTAAAGACGAAGGCGGAGTTACAAAACTGGAGTTCGGCAATTCTGTGATTGCCCTGCCCGAAGCGACAGGCCGCCGCCCCGAAGTCCTCGCTTATAAAAACAAAGAAGTAATCCTTGGAATCCGCCCCGAAGACATCCACGATGAAGAGATGTTCCTCAACCAGTTCCCCGATTCACAGGTTGATATGAGCGTTGAAGTCGTTGAGCTCATGGGTTCGGAGACATATCTCTACATGATTTGCGAAGGTCGCAACATCACCGCCCGTGTTTCGCCCCGCTCCACAACACGCGCCGGAGATAATGTCAAGGTTGCGTTTGACTCCAAGAAGATTCATTTGTTTGATAAAGACACGGAAAAAGCAATCGTTCACTAAGAGAAAATACGCGAACACCCCGCCATTGGCGGGGTGTTCTTTTGTTTATCTGTCATCATCAAACGCTTTAAGAATAACTCCCTCGGCGTTGGCGATGTCTGCCAAATCCTCATACAGTTTTTTGAACGATTCCTTGTCGCTGCTCTCCTTGGCTTGAGCTTTTATAAGTTTTCCTAACGACATCAGTACGACTTTTGTTTCATATGCCACTGTCCGCACCTCCTCTGTATACTACAGTCATTGTATCACACCCGCCATTCAAAATCAATAGCATTTTTATGCCCTCTTCTCTTGTGTCATTAATTGTCGCTTTAACATAATCTATAGTGACCGCAAAGACTAGGAGGCATAATTATGAAAAATATATGGAACTTAATACAAGCCGGCATAGCGGCAATCGGAGGATGGATGGGATGGTTCTTAGGCGGCATTGACGGGCTGCTCAACGCCTTGATACTGTTTGTCGCCATTGACTATATAACCGGAGTGATGGCGGCGATTGTTGACAAGCAGCTGTCGAGCAGGATAGGCGCGCGGGGCATATTAAAGAAAATCGCGGTTTTCGTGCTGGTCGGTATCGCTCATGTTATAGATTCGGAGTTAATAGGCTCGGGGTCTGTTGTCCGCACGGCGACTATCTGTTTTTACCTATCCAACGAGGGTATAAGCATACTGGAAAATGTAACACTTATCGGCTTGCCGATTCCTCAAAAGTTAAAAGACGTTTTATTGCAAATAGGAAAAACAGAAGACAAGCGGTAATGAAATGTGTTATAATCTTTTTAACGATAGCAAAGGAGGGGTTGCTCCATGTTCAAAATACTTGTGGTGGAAGACGACCGCGAACTGAATAAAGTCGTCTGCTCATATCTGACACAAAACGGATACGAGGCGGTGGGCTGTCTCGGCGCGAACGAAGCCTATGACGCGATGTATGGAAACCTCTTTGATCTAATCATATCCGACATTATGATGCCCAATATAAACGGATTTGAATTTGCCAAAACCGTGCGGGAACTCAATCAAGAAATCCCGATACTGTTTATGACGGCGCGGGACGACTTAACATCTAAGCAACAGGGCTTTCAAGTCGGAATAGATGATTATATGGTTAAGCCAATCGAGCTTAGTGAGCTGGTAATGCGGGTCGGCGCGCTCATGCGCCGCGCCAAAATCGCAAGCAGTAAAAAACTGACCGTGGGAAACCTTACCTTGAACGCGGAGGAAACAACCGCGTACATCGCTGATGAAGAAATCCCCGTTACGCCGCGTGAATTTAATCTGCTGTATAAACTGCTGTCATATCCTAAAAGGACATTCACCCGCTCACAGCTTATGGACGAGTTTTGGGACATAGAATCGTCCTCCGGCTCACGCGCCGTTGATGTGTATATCACAAAACTGCGGGACAAATTTTCCGACTGCGGCGATTTTGAGATTGTAACGGTACACGGTCTCGGCTACAAGGCGGTGCTGAAATGAAAAAGCGGCCTGTAGGGCGCGATGCCCCCGGCGCGCCGAAAATGTGGAACACATTGCACAAGCGAAGAAGTATATTTTCAATATGGAACTATCTGATATTCTTTTTGACGGTTTCGTTTCTTGTGTCCTGCTCCTTTTGGATGTTCATTACTACATTGAATATTGAGTTAGGCGTACAAGAAATCACCAAAAGCGCAAGGCTCACTTTTATGAACGTCTTGATACTTAGTCTAATCTGCACGGTCATTGACGGCATACGCCGCAAATACACGGTAGAACGCCCTGTGAAACGTATACTGGATGCCACGCGCCGATTGACGCATGGGGATTTTACCGTGCGGATTGAGCCGTTCGGGATACCGTACCCTGCGAGCTTGGAACGCAAGAATGAATTTGACGCTATTATAGAGGACTTCAACAAAATGGCGGAGGAACTGGGCGGCATTGAAACTCTGAGGACGGACTTCATCGCAAACGTATCCCACGAACTGAAAACACCCCTTGCCGTGATTCAGAACTACTCGACCATGCTCCAAGACACCAATCTGTCGGAGGAAACGCGGGTAGAGTACGCGAAAACGATTACCGGCGCGACAGGCAGACTTTCGGAACTGATTACCAACATACTAAAGCTGAACAAATTGGAAAATCAACAGATTTACCCGGAAGCGCGGGAATATAATTTAGGCGAACAGCTGAGGGAATGTCTTTTAGATTTTGAGGACGCATGGGGGCAGAAAAATCTCGATATTGACGAGGATATTGACGATGTGACCGTCAAGGCAGACGAGGAACTGCTGATTCTTGTTTGGAACAACCTTTTTTCCAACGCCGTGAAATTCACGGACGCGGGCGGTAAAATATCTGTTAGTCTAAAAAATGAAAACGGCTTTGCCGTGGCGCGGGTGTCCGACACCGGGCGAGGTATACCGCAAGATGTCGGACGGCGTATTTTTGAGAAATTCTATCAAGGCGACAACTCTCACGCCGCGCAGGGCAACGGTTTGGGGCTTGCTTTGGTAAAGCGTGTTGTTGACATCATGGGCGGCGAGATTACGGTGGAAAGCGCGGTCGGGCGGGGCAGCACATTTATTGTGAAACTGCGGGAATTGAAATCGTAAAATATGATGAATATAAAAGCGTCTGTGCAAATAGCATGGATGCTTTTTATTTTTAACATTTCTCAAACAATTTTCAAACAAATCTCAAACAATAGGGGTTTATACTAAAGTCATAATAAATAAGGAGGTTACTGAAATGGAAGGCACAAATAACAACGGAGCGTTTAACTACACCTATTCATCAAAACAGCAAGAGGAAGTCAAAAAAATCAGACAGCAATATACCCCGCGCGAAGAAAACAAGATGGAACAGCTTCGCAATCTCGACCAAAGCGCGAAAAAACCCGGCATGATAGCGGCACTTGCCGCAGGCACGATTAGCTCCCTTTTTCTCGGCGCGGGTATGGCTTGCATTATGGAATGGGATTTATTTGCCATTGGTATCGTTGTCGGTATTGTCGGCATGATTGGCGTGTCGTTAGCGTATCCTATTTATAACGCAATGACAAAGAAACAGCGCGAAAAACTTGCCCCGCAGATTATCCAACTCAGCAACGAACTTATGAGCTAAGTGAGGAACAGTGAACACAAAAGTCGGTAGTCATTGAAACTATCGGCTTTTTCTTTGCCAGTATGCTATAATTACGACAAATCCACAACACCCGCGTTTTCCCCGTTCGTAGGGAACGCCGCCCTCGGCGTTCCGTCCCCGCTAAATTGCCGTTCCCGATTTTCGCCATTATTTGACACACGCGCACGTCCGTGGTAAAATGAAGCTATCGTAGTCCTCGTTATCAAAAAAACAGCGTGTAATTAAAATTGCCTATATTAACAAAGGAGGAAACCCCAAATGAAACGCAAATTTTTCAAGAAACCGCTCGCAATCTTGCTAACCCTGCTCCTGACATTCTCACTGTTCCCGGCGATGGTGTCGGCAGCGGCGGATGATGTCGTACTAACCATTCTTCACGTCAACGATCGGCACGGTCGGATGGATGCCGACCCGTACATATCGCGGCTCGCCGAAGAGATACAGGGCAATGTCCTGATATTAGACGCGGGCGATGCCCTGCACGGACAGACGGTGACGAATCTCTCCAAAGGTGAAACAACGGTTGAGGTAATGAACGCCGTTGGATACAGTGCCATGGTTCCGGGCAACCACGACTTTAACTTCGGCGTGGAACGGCTGTTGGAACTGTCTGAAATGATGGACTTTCCGTTACTGGCGGCTAACGTCAAGAAAGCGGACGGCGAAAACCTGTTCCAACCCTATGAAGTTTTCAAACTGGACGGCGTAACAGTCGGCGTATTCGGTATTGTAACACCCGAGACCTCAACAGGCTCCGACCCGCGCATTGTGGCGGGCTTGACGTTTGACGACCCCGCGAAAACCGCCGAAGCAATGGTAACGGCACTAAAAGCCGAGGGCTGTGATATTATTATTGCCTTAACGCACATGGGACTGGACGAATCGTCCAAACCCGAAAACCGCAGCGATATACTTGCGACCGTCCCCGGTATCGACATCATCATTGATGCCCACAGTCATGACAAACTGGAAGAGGGACGGCTCGTTGGCGATACATTGATTGCCCAGACAGGCGATCACGGTAAAAACATCGGTGTCATAGAGATTACAACGTCCGGCAAGACGGCGCGTTTAATCGAAGTCAATGACGAACTGACCGCCAATGAGAGCATTCTGGCTGCCATTGAGGCCGCGAACGCGGGCATCGCGCATATCACCGAAACCGTTGTGGGCAGCACTCCGGTATATTTGAACGGGGAACGAGCGGCGGTACGCACGGGCGAGACCAATCTTGCCAATCTGATTGCCGATTCCATGCTCTGGGCAACAGACGCGGACATAGCGTTCCTAACGGGCGGCAACATCCGCGCGAGCATTGACGCGGGAGAAATTACTATGGGTCAAGTGCTGACGGTTCTGCCCTTCTCAAACCTGCTCGTCACGGTTGAGCTGACGGGCGCGGAACTCCTTGGCGTATTAGAACACGGTGTCAGCGAATATCCGGAAGAGGCCGGAAAGCATATTCAAGTGTCCGGCATATCCTTCTCCTTTGACCCGGACGCGGAATCGGGAGCTAGGGTACGCGGCGTAAAACTGTCAAACGGCGATTCATTGGACATGGACGAAGTATACACCTTGGCGACCAGTGAGTTCTTAGCTTTCGGCGGTGACGGATATGATTTAGACGGCAGAAGCCTCGTCTATTACGGCGGCGATGCCGAAGCGTTTGTGGATTATCTGGCAACAAACCCAACGATTATCGCCGAACCGGAAGGCCGTGTTGCGGCAGTGACAGGCTTTGACGATGTAGCCAAAGACGCTTGGTATTTCAACGCTGTTACAAATGTGACGGCGATGGGGTTATTCCCGTCAGGCGGCTCGTTCAATCCAACCGCGCCCGTAACAGCCGATGAAATGAGCGGATGGCTGAAAGCGTTAATCCCTGACGGCGATACATCGATTAACGGTGACGAACCGCTGACACGCGAACAGCTTGCCGTAATGTTAATGGATTTACTGTCCGACCTTGCTCAAAAGGACGATGCGCCGGAATATGCCGATGCGGATTTGATTGACGGTGAGTGCCTCGAAGCCGTGGTGTTCGCGTATAAAACCGATTTGATGATTGGCATGGGCAACGGATTATTTGACCCGAAAGGCATAGTGACACGCGCCCAAGCCGCAACCGTTCTGAATACGGTATTAGGATTGACCTAACCTCCCTATTTGTGCTATACTGCTCTTGTTATGTATATCAAATACCCATGGGAGAACCACCATGAACGATGAAAAACTCTCCGCCCTGCGCGAGCAAATCGATGAAATTGACCGCGAGCTTGTCGAGCTTTTCCAAAAAAGAATGCGAGCGGCAGAGCGGATTGCCGAAGTCAAAATATCCGCGAACCTGCCGCTGTCCGACACCACTCGCGAGCGTCAAGTCATCGAAACCGCGGTATCACGCGCGGACAACGAGAATATTTCTGATACCGCCGCGTTTATGCAGTGGCTTATAAATATTTCCAAAAACAGGCAGCGTCTATGCGCGAGCCGCGCGTCCGGCGCGGATTTTAGCTCAAACTCCGATAATCGCTATACCATTGCCATAATCGGTCTGGGTCTTATCGGCGGCTCACTGGCATATGCCTTGAGCGGTTTCCGCAACGCGCGTATCATCGGTGTTGATACCAACGAGCAAACGCGCAGTCTCGCGCTCACTCGCGAAGCCGTAGACCGCGCGACCGATGACGTGCGCGAAGCCGTAACGTGTGCCGATTTAGTCATTCTTTGCCTGCACCCCGAACAAACAGTTAGTGTAGTAAAAGAGAATGCCGAATATTTCAAATCCGGTGTGTTCGTCACCGATGTGTGCGGCGTGAAAGAACCTATAGTACAGCGCGTTCGCTCGCTTCTGCCCGATGGCGTTGCCTATGTGCCGTGCCACCCTATGGCGGGCAAAGAGAGCGGCGGATTTGAGAACGCCCGCCCCGATTTGTTTCTGGGCGTTGGATTCGCTATAACGCCGTTGGAGGACACAAGCCGTGAAGACATTGATTTTGTTGAGAAATTAGCCCGCTATATCGGCGCGGAGCATATCAAATGCGTCACCCCGTCTGAACATGACGCGCTGATTGCCTATACAAGCC
>Ga0082212_10006553_pt1 | contig 15608 bp, 12 predicted proteins | sample TergutNt197P3_FD_71548 | JGI IMG/M metagenome (GOLD analysis project Ga0082212, IMG submission 71548) | Neocapritermes taracua P3 segment gut microbial communities from Petit-Saut dam, French Guiana - Nt197 P3 | ecosystem: Host-associated > Arthropoda: Insects > Digestive system > Gut ...
AGCCTGGTGGGGTCCGCCCCCCGAAAGCCCCCCAATCGCAATGCCGGGGGTATCGCTGGCTATGCAGTCCTCGGCGCTGCGCCGGCGCAGGTCGGGGAAAAAGTTCCCCTGGACAATACTGAACAGACTGCCCTGATACCCCTCGTCCCGCCGCTGCTCCCATGTGCTTTTTGCCCGTCCCAGCCATTCGCCGGTTATCGCGAGAGATTTCTCCGCCTCTTTCCTGCTGCTGCCCCAGCCGCTGCACACATCAAGCTGCATCTGTATGTCGCTGCCGATAACGCACTGAATCTCCACCGCCTTTTCCGGGCCTAAAAAATGCCGCGAGCCGTCGACGTGCGACTGGAACCATACCCCTTCGGGACTCAGCTTGCGAAGGCCGGCCAGGGAAAAAACCTGAAAACCGCCGGAATCGGTCAGAATATTCCGATCCCATACCATGAAGCGGTGCAGTCCGCCCGCCGCCGCCATTACCTCCATGCCGGGACGGAGGTACAGGTGATAGGTGTTGGAAAGGATTATCTCAAAGCCGATTTCCTGTAAGTCGCCGGTAGTAATGGCCTTGACGGCGCCATTGGTTCCCACGGGCATAAAAACCGGTGTACGGACATTGCCGTGGGGCAATTGCAGAAGGCCGGTTCGCGCGCCGGATGTGGAATCGCGGGAAGTTACGGTAAAAACCACTATGTTTTCGCGCTCCTCAACAGCAGTATGCCGATTGCTATAAAGATTATCACGGGAAACCATGCCCCGATAAAGGGCGGAATATAGCTCAGCTTTGCCATCATCATGGTTATCATTTCCATAACGTAAAAAACAACAGCCGCCGAAAGGCTTGCCAACAGGCTCATCAAAAGGATGTTTTTTCTGAATCTTCCGCCCATTGATATGGAAAGGATCATCACTATAAGCGAAACAGTCGAAAAGGAAAACCGGTGATGATAATCCGCCAGCGCCCCGGCATAGGGAAGACCGGCGGAACGGAGATCCTGAACCAAAAGTCTTTCTTCAGATGCCTTTAGCTCCTCCGCCTTTACCGCGTTACGCCTGAATGTGTCGGGCTGTTCCCGGTAATTCTCCGTATGGGGCAGCAGCCTTGAACGGAGCAACCCGTCATAATCCCAGTAATAAATAATGGGGTTTACAAAATTCCAGTACTCGCCGGTCCATACCGCCCGCTGCGCGCGGATCAGCGAGATAAAATTTCCCTGCCGATCCTGCTCTACAATACTAACCCCGTTGAGAGCCGGAGAGGCGGAATCGTAATAATCCACGGAGTAGATAAGCTGTCCGTTTCTTGCCTTAATCACAATGTCGGAATTGCTTTCGGTAACTTCCTGGCGCAAAAATCGCCGTGAAAGTTCATTTTTAACCTTCAATGTGGGAATGACAACATTGTCGTCGAAAAAAAACGCAAAAACCGAAGCGAGCAATCCAATAAACACCAGCGGCAGGCTGAAGCGCCAAAATGGAATCCCCGAAGAAAAAACCGATGTAAGCTCGTTGCGGGCGTACAGGTCGCCCAGGGTATAGGCCGAGGCAAACAGCAGAGCGATGGGCAGGGCGTAAGAAAAACTTTTGGGCAGATAGTACAGGCTTATGGCCATAATCTGGGCAAAGGGAACTTCGTTATTCAGATAACGCACCAGGTTGGCGAACAGATCGATCAGAGACAGCACCATCATAAACATGGCGGTGGCGACGGCAAAAATGGGCAGGAACTGGCGGACAAGGTACTTGTCCAGGATCGTAATCAGGGGCGTTTCAAAAAACGGAAATTTCAGCGGTTTCCTCATTTAAAAACCCTGACAACAGCCAGAACAAGCCCCGCCGACAGCATCAGAATATTGGGTACCCACATTGACCAGAACGGGTCGGTACCCAGGCGTATCCCCATAGTCTGTCCGCCCAAAAGCAGCGCCCAATAGACAACCGAAATTATCAGCCCGATAATAAAGCCGACGGTCTGCCCGCTTTTTTTCGCCATAAGTCCCAGCGACACGGCGAGGAAAATAAACGAAAACGCGCCGAAGGGAATCGAAAATTTTTTGTAAAACTCCAGCCAGTACAGCGAAAGGCTGCGATCCCTTGACATCGCGGCAAGCAGCTGAGCCTCCCGCTGAAAAATGGCAAGCTGGTTTGTCCTGCGGTTCCATTGCGGCGAATCGGGTCCCTCACGCAGCGTTCTTTCAAGGGCAAGCGAAAGAGAAGCTACCCTTCCCTGCCGTTCATTTATGCGGAAATTGAGATCGGCGATTTTTTTGCGTATCTCCCTGAACACATCGCGGGAACTCATCTCGCGGGGACTTACCGAAGACACTGCCTGAATAAGATCCTCCTGCGGCACCCAGTAACGAAGATAACCCGCCGAGGCATAGTCGTAATCTTCCCTGATAATTTCCTTTGAAGACTGGATAAACGCCCTGTTCAGATCCAGGCTCAGGCCGCTGTTGCCCGCGTCTTTCAATTCGGCGTTATTCGCCATTATAACGCGGCGCTCGCCGTCGCTGGTTCTGTCCAGTATCAGCACATTGTCGATAGCATTGCCCGTTACATTGCCGGTAACGATCACCGTATCCTTGAATTTTTTGACCGAGTTGGCTTCCAGTTCCAGCGCCGGCGTTGAAGTAAGTATGCGCCGGTACAGCCGGGTAAACTGCAGGTATCCTCCGGGAAGCAAAATGTCATTGGCGACAAACGAAAGCAGGGAAACGACAATCCCGACAGTAATCGCGGGTATAAACACATTCCGGTAGGAAAGTCCCGACGAAAGCATAACCAGTATTTCATTGTCACTGGAAAGCCGCCCGACGGTCATGAGCGTTCCGACAAGGGATGCAAATGGAGCCGACATGGCGATAACACCCGGCAGGGAAAAAAGAACCAGCAGCGCTACCTGATTGAACGGAACGTGCTTGGTCAGAATCTCCTGCGCCATAAGGAGAAGCTGATTGACAAAAAAAATAAAAAAGAAGAAGAGAAACGAAATTAAAAAAGAAAAAAACGTCTCGCTCAGAATATATTTGTAAATGGTAAGGGACATGGAAAGGGGATTTTCCCCCTCCCGCTGCGCCCAAAAAGGAAGGCGCTTTGTTTTCCCGGCAAGCCATAAAAGAAAACGCTTCATATCCCCGTCGAACCAAAGCCGCCTTCTCCCCGTTTTGTCGCGGAAAGCGCGGCCGTTTCCTCAAAGACGGCACGCATAACAGGGGCGATTACCAACTGGGCAATGCGGTCGCCGTTTTTAACGAAAAAATTTTCCTCTCCGAAGTTTGCAAGGATAACGTCCAGATCGCCGCGGTAGTCGGAATCGATCGTACCCGGCGAGTTAAGCACCGTTACGCCGTATTTTACCGCCAGGCCGGAGCGGGGGCGCACCTGTCCTTCAAAGCCTTCGGGTATTTCGAGCCTTAATCCCGTGGGAATCTTTGCCCGCCCCAGCGGGGGGATGGAAATTGTCTTGTCAAGAAATGCCCGAAGGTCCATGCCGGCGGCGCCATCGCTCTCGTATTGGGGCAGCGGAACAGAAGGATCGATTCTCGATACTTTTACCATTGCCCTACTCCGCCGCCCGCTTGCGGCTGTCAGTAACGGGGACGATCCCTGGGACGATCGGTGTTGCTCCTGCCGGGACCGCTCCTTCCCCCGTTTCCGCGCTGGAATTCCCGGCGGCCTTCGCTTTGGCCGCCCTGCGAAGACGATGTATCCGCGCCGTCCGGGTCGATGGCGTCTATGTACGAAAGGTTCAGCCTGCCCATCTTGTCAATTTCGCATAACTTGACGGGGATCTCCTGCCCTTCCTTCAGCACGTCGGTAACCTGCGCAATACGCTGGCGGGACAGTTTGCTGATATGCACCAGCCCTTCCTTGCCAGGCAGTATTTCCACGAAAGCGCCGAAATCCATGATCCGCTTGACCGTGCCGTTATATACCCTGCCAATTTCCGGATCGGAGGCAATGCCCATAACGGCGATTTTCGCGTCTTCGGCGTCCTTGGTGTTTTTGCCGAATATCGTAACGGTGCCGTCGTCCTCGGTGTTGATCTTGACGCTGTACTGTTCGCACAGCGCCTTGATGTTCTTTCCGCCCGGGCCGATAAGCGCGCCGATCTTGTCGATATCGATCCGCAGGGAAACAATCTTGGGCGCGTATTCGCTGATATGATCCGCCGGGCGGCTTATCGTCTGATTCATGATTGAAAGAATATGCAGCCTGCCGCGTTTTGCCTGATCCAGCGCCTTGCTCATAATTTCCGGGCTAACCCCGGCGATTTTTATGTCCATCTGGAAACCGGTTATGCCGTCCGCGGTTCCGGCGACCTTAAAGTCCATGTCGCCCAGGTGATCTTCCTCGCCAAGAATGTCAGATAACACCGCGTACCTGTCGCCGGACTTGCCCCCGCCTTCCGTGATAAGACCCATGGCAATGCCCGCCACGGGTTTTTTCATCGGCACACCGGCGTGGAGCATGGCAAGCGTACCACCGCAGACCGAAGCCATCGACGATGAGCCGTTGGATTCCATTATCTCGGAGACCACCCGCACCGTGTAGGGGAACTCTTCTTTTGAGGGAACCATCGGTTCCAGGGAGCGGCGGGCAAGATTGCCGTGGCCTATCTCGCGGCGGCCTGTTCCCAGCCTGCCGGTTTCGCCCACCGAATACGGGGGAAAGTTGTAATGCAGCAAAAAATGTTCCCGCTTGTCGCCTTCGATGTCGTCGTAAACCTGTTCGTCAAATACCGTACCGAGGGTGGTTACCACCAGCGCCTGAGTCTCGCCGCGGGTAAACAGCGCCGAACCGTGGGTCCGCGCCAGTATGTCCACCTCGCAGGTAATATCGCGGATATCCTCGGTGCCGCGCCCGTCAACCCGCTTGCCGTTGTTCAGTATTGAGGAACGGAGAATTTCGTATTCCATCTCCTCGAAAAGGGCGCTGAACAATTTTTTCTGATTATCGTCCTCAAGCTGGGCGGCGTACTGCTCGGCCAATTCCGACTTTACCGCCCTGATTCCGTCATGCCGTTCCAGTTTGGTCGGCAGAAAACAGGCCGTCTCAAGTTTTGGGTAGGCTGCAGAACGAATAGAATCTTTGTTTTCCAGAGTATATGAAAGCGGCGCCAGGGGAAGCTTCGGTTTGCCGGCAAGCTCACGGAGTTGTTCCTGCAGGGCGCACAATTCCAGGATCATGTTATGGGCCTTTTCCAGCGCCTCGATCATCAGCTCCTCGCTGACCTCTTTTGCCCCGCCCTCGACCATTGTGATGCCGTCTTTGGTGCCGGCGACAACGATCTCCAGGGTGGATTGTTCAATCTGCTCGTAAGTCGGATTGATCACCAGCTCGCCGGCAACCTGGCAGACCCTTACGCCGGCAATGGGGCCGTTAAAGGGAATGTCGGAAATATGTACCGCAGCGGATGCGGCGATAATCGCCAGCATATCCGGCGGGTTTACCTGATCCGTTGAAAGCGTGGTGGGGACAAGCTGAATATCCCTGCCGAAACTTTTATCGAAAAGCGGACGCATCGGGCGGTCGATAATGCGGCTTACGAGAATCTCCTTGTCCTTGGGACGGGTTTCCCGTTTGATAAAGCCGCCGGGAATCTTTCCCGCCGCGTAGTATTTTTCGTTATAATCAACCGTAAGCGGCACATAATCCAGCCCCTCAACCGATTCCGAAGATGAACAGACGGTGGCTATTACTGCCGATCCCCCGTATTGGGCGAAAACCGCGCCGTTTGCCTGTTTTGCGATTCTGCCGGTCTCAAGGACAAGGTCCTTTCCGGCGATTTGCAGTGTTACTTTTTGCATCATTATTTACGGAGACCCAACTCCTTGATTAGTTTGCGGTATCCTTCGAGGTTGGTGTGCTGAATGTATTTCAACAGCCGCCGTCGTTTGCCGACGAGGATCAAAAGCCCCCGCTGGCCGGACTTGTCTTTCTTGAATTGTTTACAGTGACCTGTGAGCTGGTTTATCCGCTCGGTTAGCAGGGCAATCTGAACTTCCGCAGCGCCGGTATCCTTTTCGTTCTTTCCGAATTTGGTAACGATGGATGCAACACTTTCTTTTGCTAAAGCCATAATAACTCCTATGTAAGCGGCGGTATCGCCGCTATATTCAATCGAATATAAACACGAAGTGTTTATACGTTTTCTCCTATTGGGAACGGGACAAGAGCCTTTCCGCTTCACCGGTATTTCCGGCGGCCAGTGCCTGTCTGATACGGCTGGAGCTGACCGGCTGCCCCTGATCCATAACCGGATCGGCAATCCAGGCCGCAACTCCCCGCGCTTCGGCAAAACTCCGTATTTCCTCTGCCCCGGTATCCAAACCATAACCACAGCGGAAATTCCGTCCCAGGACAACAAGCTTCACTGGCTGGCTGCCAAGCAGCAGATCGATAAAATCCCTTCCGTTCATTTTACTGAATTTTTCAGTAAAGTCAATGAGTACCGTCAGCCGCACCCCCATCTCTTCCAGGATGCGGTGTTTTTGATCGGTGTTAAGGATATCCCCGCCAAAGGTCTGCGGCCTGAGGATTTTCAGGGGATTGTGCCGGAAAGTCACCACTGTGGGGATATACGGCCCGGCGCAAATCCGGCGGATCAGGGACTGATGCCCCAAATGTACGCCGTCAAAGACACCAATGGTAACGGCAAGAGGCTCCAGGGGCGGGCCTCCGGCATATTCATCCCAGTCAATCACGCGCATAGACATAACCGTAATTCCATGTATTGTTCGCAAATTCTATCATGGCGATAAATTCGCCGTCTGCAAAGAGCGCCGCGGCAGGATTTTCCCTGGGCAGGGAAGTATTTTGCAGTATCTGCGTCAGCGGTTTGCCCCGGACTACCTTTTGAGCGTCTTCCCGGGAAATATCAACACAGGGAATGTTAAGGGCGGCGAAAACACCTTTGTCGATGAGACGAAGGGACTGGAGACCAGTCCCCAGCACAGCGTCTTCCAGCCTGAAGAGCGCGACTCTTGTCCGCACAAGGGCACACAGATGGGCGCGGCTGGCGGCAGCAAGGGCAATATCGCGGGCCAGCGAGCGTATATACGTCCCGCCTGAACAGTGGACAAAAATCCGGGCATCCGGCGGTTCCCACGAAAGGAGTTCCAGCCGGTAAATGGTTACCGGCCGGTTTTTCATTTCGACCGCCTCTCCCCGGCGGGCAAGATTTGAAGAGCGCTCGCCGTCTATGTGTATCGCCGAGTATGCCGGCGGCGCCTGTTCAATCTCTCCGGTAAAACGGGAAAGCGCCTGTTCCACCGCTTCGCGGGACGGCAGAGGGGCGCCGGCAATAACGCTGCCTTCGGGATCGAGGGTATCGGTTTCGGCGCCAAAGCGTATCGTACCCTCGTATTGTTTGTCGCAGTGGGTAAACCAGCGGCTGAGTTTCAGCGCCCTGCCGGTCAGCACCAGAAGCAGGCCTTCGGCGAATTTGTCCAATGTACCGGTGTGCCCCACCCTGCCGCTGTCCATCAGCCGCTTAATGTCACGTAACGCATCGAAGGAAGTAACACCCGGCCGCTTGTGCAGAAGGATCAGCCCGTCAGGGACAATGTTATTCTTTTTCATTATTCCCCAAAGAGGATCAACGAATATCGCGAATGTAAACGAATGAAGAACAAAGAACTAGCACCTGTATTATTCGCGTCGTACCGCAGGTACGCCATTCCTGTCATTCGTTGATTCTTTACCCAATTCTTCAATCTTTTGTATCATATCGAAGCCGTCGCTGATGCTGGTATCGGCGTGGAAGCGGAGGCGGGGGGTTTTCCGTATTTTCAGGGCAGTGCCCAGCTGCGACTGGATAAAACCGGCAGCGCTCTGCAGCCCTTCGGCATTACGCTTAACACCGGAAACATCGCGGATATTGGAAACATAGACATCGGCAAACGAAAGATCCCGCGAAACCTGTACCCGCGTAATTGAAATAAAAGGGCCGACTCTGGGATCCTTGATTCTGCCTTCCAGCACCAGAGCGCCTATCATTTCCTGCATCAGCCGCCCAAGCCGCTCGGTTCTGTACTCTGCCATTTAGCCGCTTGAAAGTTTCCGCGCAATTTCGACCATCTCGATCACCTCAAGCTGATCGCCTACCTGTATATCGTCAAATCCATCCAGCCCAATACCGCATTCGTATCCGGCGGCCACCTCGCGGGCGTCGTCCTTAAAGCGCCGCAGCGATGCGATTTTTCCCGACCAGACAACGATCTGCTCGCGGATAACGTTGACGCTTGCGCTGCGCCTTACCGTTCCAGATTGCACATAACAGCCGGCAATAGTTCCGGCCTTTGGCACCTTGAAGGTATTCCGTACCTCCACCGCCGCAATGATCTCTTCCTTAATATCGGGCTTGAGCATCCCTTCCATTGCCTGCTGGATTTCTTCAACGGCCTTGTAGATAACGTTGTATTTTCGTATGTCAACCTTTTCCTGATCCGCCAGGACCTTTGCCTTGGGAAGGGGACGCACATTAAAGCCAATGATTATCGCCTTGGAAGCAATTGCAAGATCAACATCGCCTTCGCTGACCGGCCCGGGCAGCGCCTGTATAACATGGAGTCGTATTTCCTTTGTAGAAAGTTTTTCGAGGCTGCTCTTCAGCGCCTCGGCGGAACCCTGCACGTCGGCTTTGATAATTACCTTAAGTTCCTGTATGGTTCCGTCGCTTATCATGTCACGCAGGTTATCCATCGTTACTTTCTTGAAGTTCTTGGCGTCTTCAAAGCGTTTCAGTTCCTGGCGCTTGGATGAATATTCGCGGGCTACTTTTTCGTCGGATACCACCTGCAGGGGATCGCCGGCGTTGGGGATTCCCTCAAAACCCAGCACCTCGACGGGCATGGATGGCGTAGCGTGATTGAGTTTTTCTCCCTTGTCGTTAAAGATTGCCCGTACTTTGCCCGGCCAGACGCCTGCCACAAAGGAATCGCCTGTCGAGATGGTTCCCTTTTCGACCATTACCGTGGCGACAATCCCCCGTCCATGATCGATCCTCGACTCAAGGATTTTTCCCTCGGCGCTCCGCTGGAAGTTGGCCTTGAGATCAAGCAGTTCGGACTCAAGCAATATGGTTTCAATAAGTTTATCGATTCCTGTTTTCTGCAAAGCGGAAAGTTCGACAAACATTGTCTGGCCGCCCCATTCTTCGGGCATAAGGCCAAGATCGGAAAGCTGGCTTTTTACCTTGTCGGGATTTGCCTCCGGCTTGTCGATCTTATTTACCGCGACTATGATGGGGACTCCGGCTTCCTTGGCATGATTGATTGCTTCGATAGTCTGGGGCATAACCCCGTCGTCCGCCGCGACAACCAGCACAACGATATCCGTCACCTGCGCGCCGCGTGCCCGCATGCGGGTAAACGCTTCGTGGCCGGGGGTGTCCAGGAACGTGATGCTGCCCCGGGGGCTGTCCACCATGTACGCGCCGATGTGCTGGGTAATGCCGCCGAATTCGCCTGAAACAACATCGGCGCTGCGAATCGCATCAAGAAGTTTTGTCTTGCCGTGGTCAACATGTCCCATAACGGTAACAACCGGCGGCCTGGGAAGCATCTCAGCGCCCTCGTCTGTTTCGGTTTCAATAACCGTCTCATCGTACAGACTGACGATTTTTACATCCGCGCCGAATTCGGCGGCGAGTATCGTAGCGGTGTCGGCGTCTATCTGCTGGTTGATTGTCACCATCATGCCCAGCTTCATGAGTTTTTGAATAAGATCGGAAGCCTTGAGGTTCATTTTTTTTGCCAGCTCCGACACCGAGACGACTTCCATTATTTCAATGGACTTCGGCACGGGATTGGCGACATAGGTAATTTTCTTTTTGGTCTGGAGGAGTTTCTCCTCCATCTCAAGCTCTTTTTCCTTTCGGTTATATGCCGGTTTCTTTGCCTTAAAACTTCGTTTTGCCGTGCCTTTGCCTTCGGGTATGGGACCCGACGGTGGAGCGCCCGGCCCGCCGCGCCCCGGCCCGCCCGGCCGGGGGCCAAAACCCGGTCTGCCCGGCGCGCCCGGCTGCCGGGGCCCTCCGGGGTGGGGGGCAAAGCCCGGTCTGCCCTGCCGTGGGGGACCACCCGCGCCGGTCGGCCTGCCTCCTGCCCTGCCGGCAGCGCCGGGGGATCGCGGTGTAAACGATCGTTCGCCTGAAGCGGCAGGGCGGCCTTCGTCATGGCCCCTCCGCCCGACTGGTTTGCCCCCTACCCTGCCGGCTGCCGCAGCGGGACGCTGGGAAAACGAGAAACCGGCGGAAGCCGGCGCGGCCGGCTCGGTAACGCCTTCCGCTGCCAAGGTTACCGCCAGTTTTGCCGCCGGCGCTTCTTCCTTTGCCTGACCGGAAACGACAACCTTCGGCTGCAGTTTTCTTGCCGCCGGGGCCGTACCGCCTGCGGCTGCGGCGCCGCTCTTCTTCTTGACCACGATCACCTTGCGGCGTTCTCCCGACTCGGCAGTACCTTTCGCACCTGTTTGACCGGCCTGGGCATGCTTTATCAATTCGGCTTTTGGTTTTTGGGTGTTGTCGGTTTCCTCTGCCATTTATTCCTCTTCTTCTCCGTAGCTCAGTTCCAGCACTGCGCCGCAGCTGGGACAATTTACCGTACCGCTGGAATAACCATCCGCATCAAGGGTAAACACCGTATGGCATTCGGGACATTCCACCTCATCGGCGCCTTCCTGCTCTTCGGCAGTTTCGTCTCCGGCAAATTCCTCAGCCTCTTCTTCCTCTTCCAGTATCTCAACGGATTCGTCAATCAGACTCCGCAGATCCTCTATCTGTTCGGCAGTAATATTCTCCATGGCATCAAGCTGTTCCTGGGTGAGCTCGAGGAAGTCCGCGATATAGTCAATGCCGTTGTCCAGAAGTGCCTGGGCGGCGGCAGGGTCTACATCTGGCAGCTCTGAAATGCGGGAATAATCTTCGGCCTCGCTGTCGCCGAAAAGATCCGCAACCGCCCTTCTCGATTCGGCGGCAATGTCCATTTCGGCAAACTGGGTTTCGGTTTTCACGTCGATCATCCAGTCCGTCAGTTTATTTGCAAGGCGCACATTCAGACCCTGTTTCCCAATTGCCAGCGATAACAGGGAATCGCTTACCACCGCCAGCGCTTTTTTTGACTTTTCGCTCAGGATGATCACATCCCTTACCTCAGCCGGAGAAAGGGCGTTCTTTATAAAACGTTTCGGATCGGGATCGTACTTGAGTATGTCGATCTTTTCTCCTTCCAGTTCCTTAATCACTGCCTGTATCCGCACCCCCTTGAGTCCGACACAGGCGCCGACCGGGTCTACATCGTCGCGGTTGGAATAGACAGCAAGCTTTGTGCGGTAGCCTGCCTCCCGGACAATTTTGTGGATTTCCACGGTTTTGTCGTATACCTCGGGCACTTCCAGTTCAAAAATCGCACGGACAAATTCGGGATCGGTCCGGGACAGGATGATTTGAAGCCCGGAGGCGGTTTTATTCACTTCTTTTATAAGCGCCTTAATCCGGTCGTTCAGATGGTAGGTCTCGCGGGAAGACTGATTCTTCTTGGGCAGCTTGCCTTCGATTTTTCCCAAATCGACAAAGATGTCCCCGTTCCGTTCCCGCTGGTAATAGCCGATGATTATCTCGCCAACCTTGTCCTTGAACTCGGAGTAAAGGCTGTCCTTTTGAATCTCCCTGATCGACTGATGGGCAGTCTGCTTGGCAAGCTGCACCGACTGACGGTTAAATTCCTTCGCATCAATCGGGACAAGCATTTCGTCTCCGACCTCCGCATCCGGGTTCAGCTCCCTTGCATCAAGAAGATCAATTTCATCAACAGGGTTGTACACGTCGTCATGCTCGACGACTTTTTTTCTTGAAAAAATTGAAACTTCCCTGTCATCGTCAAACCGGACAATGGCGTTTTCATCAGTCCCATAGCGTTTTCGGTAGGCAGCCAAAAGCATATCCTCAACGGTCTTCTGGATAAGTTCTATCGAAAGACCGCGTTCCTGGCTGAGCTGGCGAATCGCCTCCGACATATCAATGCCCACAGTACTCTCCTCCTGTTCTCTGCCGCTCCTCACAAAAAAAAGGGCTTCAAGCAGCCCTTTTTTAATAGAAGCAGTATACTGTCATACCCATACTGGCACAGTGTCCAAAAAGTGTCAATAGGGGCAGAGCACAAAGGGCTGCCCTGTCCAGCCGGAGCCGGGCAGGGAACAGCCCCTTTCAGAATTAACCGTACAGGACAAAACCCGCGCACAGCATTCCGGTGCAAATCAAAATACCGGAAACAAGCAGCGCCATAAGACAGTAACCCATAATGTTGCGCGCACCGAGGCCGGCAACGCCCAGGGCCGGAAGCGCCCAGAACGGCTGAATCATATTCGTCCAGGCATCGCCCCAGGCAATGGACATGGCAGAAAGCGCGGGGTCTACCCCAAGGGCCTGACCTGCCGGCATCATGATGGGTCCCTGTACCGACCACTGACCGCCGCCGGAGGGGACAAAGAAATTTACAATACCCGCAGAAAGGAACGAGAACAGCGGGAAGGTAATTTGAGTCGAAACCGAGACAAAGGCATTGGTAATAACCGCGGCAAGGCTTAAGCCCGTACCGCCGGCCGCCGCCGCCGTGACGCCTACCATAAGCCCCTGGATACCCGCGTAGAAGGGGAACTGGAGCAAAATGGGGCCGGCTTCTTTTGCGGCTTTGGCAATGGCACGCACATAGAGAATCGGTCTTCCGTAAAAAATCATGCCCAGGGTAAGGAATATCAGGTTGACGATATTGAGGTCCAGTGAAAACCGCGGGGAAGTAAAGCGCCGAACCAGGTATACCACTGCCAGGACAATCATGATCCATTGAAGAACGCGGCTGCCTTCAAGTTTTTCCGCGGGAGTCTTCGGTGAAAAAGTCTGTTCCGGTTCTTCGGTTAACAGAGCGGGATTGATAAGTTTTATATCATCCCCTTTCGGGTGCATAGCGGTGTTTATGATGGGGAGCAAAATAAACAGGCCGGCGCAGATAATAAGGTTCCACCATGCAAAAATGGTTTGATTTGTGGAAATGGCCTCGGTCAGCACGCCGCCGGTGTTGGCAACAGCTGCGCCCGCCGCCGGAGCAGTGGCAATGCCCAGGGGAATTGAACCGGAGAAACCGCCATGCCATATAAGGAACCCCGTATAGGCGGAAGCAATGATCAAGGGATAGTCCACCTTAAGGCCGGTTTTGGAGATTTCCTTGGCAATCAGGGCGCCCACAATAAGTCCGAAACCCCAGTTAAGCCAGCATGCAATAAGCGAAACTACGGTTGTCAGCACAATCGCCTGGCCCGCCGTTTTGGGAATGGAAGCCAGCGTTTTCAAAAGCTTCTTCATGGGCGGGGAGTTCGCCATCGCCGAACCGAGAACCAGAACCAGCGCCATCTGCATGGAGAAGGTCAACAGCACCCACACACCGTTTCCCCAGTGCATAACCATTGTGAGCGGTCCCTGCCCGGTAAGGGGTATGGCTGCCACGAAAGTTATTATCGTTAGGATAATACAGAAGATGAAGGGATCGGGCAGGAAACGCTGAACCAGCGTAACGCTTGCGTTAGTGATTTTTTTAAACATCTCATACCTCCTAATGTATTTTGATTATATATTATACACCCATACTTTATGGAAGGCAATTAAGAAATTTGCGATAATCAATCTGCTTTGCTGCTGCCTGTTCAATGATTGGATGTTCCCATATTTTTTTATACCGGGTATACTGGGCTTGAGAGGCAACTGGAGGTTTCCGAATAACTCTACCTTTCGCGAGGGATGAATACTTGGTATTAACAGGTTTACATTATACCGGCGCACTTCTGGTCTTTGTACTGATCACTGCTGTCGGACTTTATTCCGGAAAGAAAGTAAAAAGTTCCAGCGATTTTACTTCCGGCGGCCGGAAATCCGGTGCGGGCCTGGTGGTTGGCGCCATTGTCGGAACAATTGTCGGCGGCTCCTGTACGATAGGGACATCGCAATTGGCTTTTCATTTCGGTTTATCCGCATGGTGGTTCACTCTGGGCTGCGGCCTTGGTTCACTGGTGGTGCTGATTTTCTTTTGCGAACCTCTGTATAAAAGCGATTACATTACCCTCACCCAGATCATCGCCAGGGAATACGGCGAAAAAGCCGGCATTACCGCGACCATACTCAATTCCGTGGGAAGTTTTTTAAGCGTTGTCGCCCAGATTCTTTCGGGAATAGCCCTGATTACGGCGGTTAGCCATTTCAGCTCCCTTACCGCCATGTTTATTATTGTCGCCCTGATATTTGTGTATATTGTATTCGGCGGAATATGGGGCGCGGGGTATGTAGGAATCGCCAAAACAATTCTTTTGTATACGGCTATGGCTGTCTGCGGCGTACTTGCCCTGTACCTTCAGGGCGGGTTTCGGGCATTTACCGATGTCCTCCCGCCGGAGAGGTATTTTAATCTTTTTGCGCGGGGTGTCGCGGTGGACGCGGGAGCGGGGCTTTCCCTCGTCCTTGGCATATTAACAACTCAAGTGTATCTGCAAACCATAATGATGTCACGCACACTGCGGATCGCAAAGAAAGGCATTCTGATTAGCGCGATAATAATACCGCTTTCCAGCATCGGGGGCATTCTGGTTGGTTATTATATGAAGCTGAATTACCCGGATATTATTCCCGCGATGGCCCTGCCCCTTTTTATTCTTGAAAAAATACCCCCGCTGTTTGCAGGAATAATCCTGGCAGCCATGCTGGTAACCCTTGTCGGAACGGGCGCCGGCATGAGCCTGGGGATAAGTACCATGATTTCAACAGATATCTATAAAGTGTATATAAACAAAAAGTCGAATGACCGGCAGGAACTCTTAGTAAACCGCCTTTCCATTGTGATTACCCTGATCATCGCTGCCGCGCTTGCGTCAGTAAATACCGGTTCACTCATTATGGGGTGGAGCCTCTTATCAATGGGACTGCGCGGTGCTGTAGCTTTTGGCCCGATATGCGCGGCGATGTTCCTCTCCGGAAAAATTCCGCCGGTTTATGCACTGGCTTCCATGGTTCTGGCGGCGGTTTTGGTGCTGCTGGGTAAATTTTTCCTTCCGCCAAGTGTCGATCCCCTTTTTCTGGGGGCAGCCGGCAATCTATTGGTACTTGGCCTGGGTTTGCTGGCCGGCCGCAAAAAATAACACGAAAAAAAAAGCTGCCCGCGCCCAGCTATTGGCTGGGCAGGACAGCCTTATTCGCAGCAAATACCGCTTACAGCATTTCTATTGCGGTAGCGACACCCATGCCGCCGCCTACGCAGAGGGTAGCAAGCCCCTTCTTGGCGCCCCGGCGTTTTAGTTCATAGAGCAGGGTTACCAAAATTCTGTTACCCGATGCTCCCACAGGATGCCCAAGGGCGATAGCGCCGCCATTAACATTGACCTTGGCAGGATCCCACTTGAGCTCCTTGCCCACCGAAAGGGCCTGTGATGCGAAAGCCTCGTTGGCCTCGATAAGATCAAAATCGTTGATGGTAAGCGATGCCTTTTTAAGCAGCTTCTGAACCGCCGCTACCGGGCCAATGCCCATGATGGTCGGGTCAACACCTGCCCAGGAACCGGCGATGATACGT
>Ga0082212_10006554_pt1 | contig 15607 bp, 12 predicted proteins | sample TergutNt197P3_FD_71548 | JGI IMG/M metagenome (GOLD analysis project Ga0082212, IMG submission 71548) | Neocapritermes taracua P3 segment gut microbial communities from Petit-Saut dam, French Guiana - Nt197 P3 | ecosystem: Host-associated > Arthropoda: Insects > Digestive system > Gut ...
CGGGCACAGGACGATGTTGAAAGTCTTTCCTTTGGCGAGCCCGTTCCGGCTGGCTTGCATGCCTGCGATGCAAGCGGCTATCGCGGCTGCCCCAATCTTTGTTTTCCCGGCTCCGCATTCAGCTATTATGAGCCCCGCTTTGCTACGGCTGAGTTGCCGCTTAATCGACTCAGCGACGGCAAGCTGCGCGTCGTATAGCGGGTATCCCGCTTTTTGCCAGATTGACTCGTTGATCTCGATTATCTCTGGGGAGAGCGCATCTGTCTCCGGGTCGAACATCGGGACAAACAGGTTTTTGATTCGTTCAGCGACGCTCGGGCCATAAGCGCATAAGTAGTCGGTCACGGAGTTGACGTCGTCGAACGAGGCGCTTTTTCCGTTGTTGCTGCTGGGTATAGCGATGCTCCCGCACCTGATTCCTTCCTCCACGACCTCGATGATGTTTTTGTCCCCGTTGCTGCATTTGAGTACCCATGCGTCGAACTTTAAATACGCGGATACTACCGTTAGAGGTTTAAGTATCCTCATACGTTTTAGCTCGGTGATGATATAGCCCGCGAACTCGGGGATCATCGTGACGCCTGTTTCCCTGTCTATGGCGTCATAAACGGCTGCGTCGTCGCCGATGGCAGTGTAGATGTAGCTGCTCCTCGGCGGCAGGTCCGTTCCCGTTTGGGCAGCCTCTTCATAAATAACGTCCTTCCCATCTTTGCGTTTCGTTTCTTTTTTTGCCTTCGCCTGCTGATTTTCGTCCTCGGCTATAAGGGTTGCCTCAGCATAGGCACCAGCGTGGCTGACCTTACGGCGGTACTGTTTAGCAAGTGGTTTGAGCAACATATTCTTCCCATTGATTTCGACAAAGACGTCGCCACCACCGTAAATCGCCTGCGCCATACCGTTAACTTGTTCAGGGTAGCCGCCGAACCTTATCGCGCATAGCGTGTTTTTGCCTTTGACGGAATCGTAGACTACCGCGTCGGCATAGTTTGTCAGAAATATGCTTTTCTCGATGTCCTGGTAGGTGACGGGCATAAGCCCGCCGTGTGGGTTTGCGCCCGCTGCGCGGGCATGGGATCCATTCATATCGGTGTTTCACTCCTTTTCTTAGCCGCAGACTGCACATAGCTGTACCCGCCTGATAGCAAGTATTCGCTCCGCTTCGTCGCTCATCCACTGCTCCGGCACAAACATGGCGTCGCACGCATATGTGCGTTGCGTTTGACGTTGCACTATACGTTTCGCTAGGCTTTGCGTCGGGGTTGTGTGTGAGTTACGGTGGCGCAGTACCGCGACTTGCTTAATATATAAACGCAAAAAAGCCGCAATTATCCGGTTTGGCGCCCTGCTGCAGCAAGGCTCGGAATAATTGCGGTTTTTTGAGTTTATTCAGATTATTTAGCGTTTGTCTATCATCCAAGGGCGCAGTCGCCCTAGGGTCTTCCCTCGTCACCTTGGAGCCGGGAGCCACTGCGGTCCTATTCCCTGCACCTTATCGCTCGTCACCTGTACGCTTCATGCGTTATGGGGGTATGGTAGCATAATTCTTGCTGTGTGTATACCAGTAAAGTTTACGAGCACGATATATTGCGTGATTGTTTTCATCGTCAATGCCCTTATAGCCAAATCAAGTAGATATATATGCGATGCTTAGTAGTAAGATGATGACACTACTTTCTGAGGGGTGTTTATCATGCTTGAGCTAGACAAAGAAATCAAAAAATATCTTGATTACTGTAAGTACCAAAAGAAACTGAGCGCGAAGACAGTGAAAGCATACTCAATCGATTTATTACAGTTTTTAAGAAATTTAACGACTACAGACTATATGTCCAAATCAGGGCTTACGGGTTACATCACATATATACACAAGACATTCAGCCCAAAGACAGCAAAGAGAAAGCTCGCTAGTGTTAAGGCTTTTTACAACCATTTAGAGTTTGAAGAGACAATCGCATACAACCCTGTTAAGAAGATTAAAACGAAATTCCGGGAACCTCAAACATTGCCACGGACTATACCGCTGAAAGACATTGAAAGAATCTTAGCTGCCGCCTATATGAGTGTTGATCATACTAAAAACGTGAGTGGCACTAAAGTTGCTCAGCGTAATATCGCAATCATTGAACTACTGTTTGCGACGGGGTTAAGAGTGTCGGAACTCTGTTCCTTAAAAGCTGAAGATGTTAATCTGGACGATGGCAGTATTCGCATAATGGGTAAGGGCTCAAAAGAACGCATTCTGCAAATCGGTAACCTTGAAGTCCTTACGGCACTGAGGCAGTATAAAGATGCCTATCTACCGCTAATCAACGAAACGGGTTTTTTCTTTATTAACAGGCTTCGTCTGCGCTTGGCGGAGCAATCGGTGCGTCTGTTGATCAGAAGTCTTTGTAATCAGGCAGGCATCAGTCTACATATTACGCCGCATATGTTCAGACACTCATTCGCAACGTTGCTTCTGGAGGAGGATGTGGATATTCGCTATATACAACATATGTTGGGTCATAGCTCTATCCAGACTACGCAAATTTATTATGACAAGCAAGTATTTATGTGAAGCAAACAGGATTATATCTGTGAAATAGACGTTTTTCATTGAAATTCTTTACATAATTACCTCTAATAGTATTGGAGCAGGAGTGTTGTCTGCTACTAATTATTGGAGGCGAAATATGTTTAGAAGTATCGGAGTCAATGAGTTGTGCGAGCGGTTCGAAGAAGCCCTCATAGAACGGAATCATGGGCAGGACGGTATGTATAGATACCGGAAATCAATGAAGGAGTTCAAGGAATTTACCGGAGATGTCATATTCTCCCCACATCTTTCTGCAGCGTTTCTGAGAAAAATACTCGGCGAAGGTTTTTCGCAGCAAGGAATCAACTCCAAGCTGCATATGTACTACATTCGAACAGTGCGCTCCCTTGAAGACTATTATCTGTTTGGAACCTTTTTGAGGCGACATGACGAAGTGGTTCCAATGACATGGCCTGAATCCTTCCGGAGGCCCCTTGCCGCGTACTTCCCAACAGTTGAGAACCGAGGGGTATCGCTCAAAAGCCAGCGCTTGATAGGCCTGATCATCAGGGACTTGATTCTTTACCTTTATCGGCATGACATCTATACTTTTGAGGAAATGACAAATAGCCACGTAACGGGTTTTATCGCGTCGCAGGTTGGGTACAAGCCTAAAACAATGTCAGGTAGAATCTCCTACCTAAGAGGGCTGTTCCGGTTTCTGTATCTTGAAAACTATATCTCCATACCACTGTCAGAAGCGCTGCCAAAGGTGCAGAACGTGTACAGGACAAGAGTTCCCACAGTGTGGAAGCCGGAGGAATTACAAAAGGTAAAGGAAGCAGTGGATCTAGGCAATCCGAACGGCAAACGCGACTACGCAATAATAATGCTGGTCGCAAGTACCGGGCTTCGCGCCGGTGACGTCATTAACCTTAAACTCTCAGACATCAATTGGGAGAGAAAAGAAATTTCAGTCACTCAGAACAAAACGACAGGTCCGCTCATGCTCCCGCTTATGGACAGCGCCGGATGGGCATTAATAGACTATATAAAACACGCAAGGCCGGAATCACAATTCAGCAATGTTTTCCTTAAACATATCTCACCGTTTGAACCGTTCCGTTCTGCATCGGCATTTTACACCTTACTGACCAAATATGTATCAAAAGCCGGTGTCGAACCTGGTGGTAAATCGAAAGCGGGAATGCACTCGCTCAGACACACTCTAGCCTGCGAACTGTTGCAGAATGATGTAGATGTTAATACAATTGCAGACATCTTGGGACATGCTGATCCTGAGAGCACCAGAAATTACTTGAGAGTCAACATCTCAGCTCTAAGCCGTTGTACTCTGGAGGTGATTTTTGATGAGTAGAAATCGTGAGTTTATCGGCGCTTTCGCACCTGAGTTCAAGATGTTCTTGGATGAAAAGCATGCTTGTGGACTCAAATACGGCGAGGGTGAACGCTTGCTACGAAAACTTGATGAGATCTGTGTAGCAAAGAATCGCGAAAACGGCTTGTCCAAAGAACTATCACAGAGATTCATAGAGCCGCGACCGAACTGGTCGCAAGGCACCTTTAGCCATCATGTTAACCTGTTGTCACAAATCGCTAAATTCTTAAACCTCCACGGTATAGTGGCGTATATGCCGGATACAAAACTGAAGCTTGGAATAGATCGAGCATTCAGCCCGTACATCTTCAGCAAGGATGAAATCAAGAGGATTTTCCATGAAGCGGATAATCTCTATTCAAGCAGGAGTCTCATCCGAAGCCATGATTTCTATCCGGTGATTTTTCGCCTCCTTTACAGTAGCGGCTTACGAATTTCGGAAGCCCTGCTACTGACCATGGATGATGTCAACCTGAATGATGGGACGATTTTCATAAAAAACGCGAAGAATCATAAAGACCGGCTACTGCCGCTGAACCCTCAGATGATTCCTTTTCTTGCCCATTACGCTGAAAAGTACCATGCGGCGTATCGCGATGATGATTATTTCTTCTCCCCGCCAAATGGAGGCCACTACGATAAGGGCACCGTTTACCATAAGTTCAGGCATATTCTTTTCAAATGCGGCATATCTCATGGCGGAAGGAAAAACGGCGGGCCGCGCCTGCACGATGTGCGGCACACTTTCTGTGTTCACAGCTTGCGGCAGTTCATCGCAAACGGCGTCGACCACCGTGCCGCGCTCCCCCTTCTCTCAGTTTACATGGGACACTCCAGCATTGCCGCTACCGGAAAATACCTCAAGCTCACAGCAGAAGCTTACCCTGAAATATCGGATTTAATGGAGAGGGAGTTCGGGGGCTTGATACCGGTATGGGGGGCATCCGATTATGAAACCGACTGATTTTGCATACTATCTGAGCAATTTCCTGACCTCATATTTGGCAGGGCAAAGAAACCTAAGCCCTAACACGATCCAATCATACCGCGACGCATTCTCCCTTCTACTCAGATACTATTCCGAGTCAAAAAGCATTTCGCCGGAAAAAGTGACCGTAAGCACAGTCTGCAAGGAGTCTATTGAGGAATTCCTGCTGTGGCTTGAAAATGGACGGGGATGCGGTATTTCGTCAAGGAATCAGCGGCTTGCTGCGATCCACGCGTTTTTCCGTTATCTACAGTGTGAGAAACCGGAGTATATACACCATTGCCAGAGAGTCATTTCCATACCGTTCAAAAAAGCGCCAAAGAAACCGCCAGTGTACTTGTCCGACAACGAAATGGGAAGTCTCCTGTCGACGCCCGATATGAACACTGAGCGCGGGCGAAGAGACGCGACGTTGCTCTCACTCCTGTATGATTCTGGGGCGCGGGTTCAGGAGTTGGCTGACCTTACCCTAAGAAACCTTCGGCTTGAAGTGCCATTTTACATTACTCTTACCGGGAAAGGTAGAAAAACACGGCATGTCCCGATAATGAAGCAAACAGCGTTGCTGTTGGACTCATACATAAGGGAGCAGAAAATCGATTATGCTGACAAGTTGGATCATCCGCTTTTCTTTAATTTCAGGAAAGAAAAACTTACGCGACAAGGAATTTCATATATTATCAGTAAGTACACTGACGGCATCAGCGTTAACGACAGCATTTCAGCTCACGTATTCCGGCACTCGAAAGCTATGGCGCTGACACAAGCTGATGTAAACCCTATCTATATACGTGATATACTCGGACACGCCGATCTGAAAACTACTGGAGTCTATTCGAGGTCAAACATCGAAATGAAACGTAAAGCTCTTGAAAAAGTCGAATCAAAATCTATCCCGGATGCTACCGATTGGACATCTGACAGTGGCTTGATGGACTTTTTGAAGAATCTTGGTAAGTGAAGAAAATTATGTAAAGCAAGTATCCCCATATCTGCCGGGGAACTCCCGCCACTCTGGATTCCCTGGCAGACCACTTAACATAATAATTTGCTTGTCATAATACCGATTATGTAAAGCTTTACATAAGCGGTATACCCAGGTGACTACAGAGAAGCAACGACGTATATTGACAGCAAAACACCCAAGAAACAAGCTGGAGTTATTGCGATGACTTGAAATTTGTCAGATAATATGGTATTATAACAATGCAGGATAATCTTTTATTATCCTGTGCTTATCCTATACTTGGAAGTGAGGAGTTATGACACCAAGTGTTAGTGTGATTATTCCGGTATACAATACAGCGCCGTACATTAAAACTTGCTTCCTTTCTGTTATAAATCAAACACATTCTAACGTTGAGGTAATAATAATTAACGATGCGTCCCTCGACTGTAGTGATGATATAATCAGAGAATTAATAGCGGAAGCAAATGATAGAGATGTTAACTACATTAAACTTATGCAAAATACAGGAGTTGGAAATGTTCGAAATATAGGTCTCGAAAGACTGACAACTATCACATTATCCATATAACTGGTAGTTGGTTCACTAGCTTAATAGTGTACTGGAGTGACCTGCTGAAATGTTTTATCCTCGATGTATCCGCACTGAAGCGTTACCGTTTTTTCCACGCGGTAGCGCTCCAGTGTTTTGCATGAGCGACGATTAATCATCCTTGTGAATGCAATGTAAATATAGAAATGTAGAATTATTAAATTCTACAGCTATTCGAGTTCTTGTTTAGCTTGCGTGGATTTGTCACCACTTCGACAGGATGCGCCCGTAGACGAGCTGTTTGTCATAATTATATGAGCGAATGAGTATTATCGCCTTGTCGCCTATGGCAAAATCTATATCCGAATGCCGCACGGAGTAGAGGCAAAGGCAAACGGTATCATCCGGCAGTGTACAGAATACGCCGCCGGCGTACTTACCGCTGATGACCGCCTGGCGCCTGCTGCCTACAGGGTGGCGGGCGTCGGCGCCGATGAATGGGTTCGGCGACGCCTCCTTGACGGAAACAAGAAGCTTCCCGTCATTACGATCATACGATTTGAGACGGCAGTTCAGTTCCTGTCCAGGATGGAACCTTTCACGCAGATCCGGCAACATAGTGTAGCTGAGTTCGCGCTGAGATAGGCGGATATCATATCCGCCCACTTCGACGGTACACCTGTGCGGTCCGCTGATAAGGACACGGCATTTTAGCAGTTCGCCTTCCGGATGCCCACCCCTGGCAGTGGCGAAGTAGTGCCGCTTGGCAGCGATAGCCACCCGACGCGAGCCGATGGCACACTGACCCTCCCGGTCGATCTCGACGATGACATAGTCAATCATGCTGCCAGTCATGTTGCGCAGCACGAAAGATGGGCGCTCCTCGCCGGGCATCCACATCTCGCTTTCCGGTATAAGCACTTTCACCCTGAACCCGATAATTATAAGGCTCGTGAGCTTTTTTGACTCGATTTCCCCTGTCTCCCGGTCCCTGACATCAAAGGTGTGTTCGTCAGCCCCAATCACAGTGCCAGTCAAAATGGATTTTGAACGGTACGAGGCATAGATGGACGACCATTCCTGCTGTTCTTCAGGTGTTAAGTCGCGGTCGAGGCTGTTGAGGTTCAGGTCATGAATAGTTTTTTTGCGGGCACGCGTAGGCTTCGCTTTTTCTTTTTTCGGCACATCCGATTCTTCAGTATCCGACCCAATTGGCGTGGATCGTCCATCGGATTCATCGGGTTCCATATCAGCAGGCTTGTCCTCCGGCACATCATCTATTACGTTGTCTGTTAGGTTAAAGTAGATATCTGCACTGTCGGCTACTGCTCTTTCTGCTGTGTTTTCAACAGCAGGCTCTGGATGCATAAAGCGGTCATGTGGCGTATCAAATTCTTCAGACAATACATCCTCATTTACATGTCCGTCAGTTGCCTCCCCCATCGGTTCATCAGTGTCAGTCATCGCTGGTAGCCCTGATGCATGCACCGAAGCACTGAGCTCGGCGGATTCGGAATGCATCTCCGTTTCTTCAGATAGCACCGCATCCTGTTCACTGTCACGCTTGCGTGTTTGCCGCTTTTTAACAGCAGTTCCGCTTACGATGTCGACGCCTTTTGCGGACTCTAGCGATTCATCGGCATCATCTATCGCAATAGGATTATCTTGTGGCGGTTCCGTTGCATTGATGTCACCTTGTACTTCGTCCTGTCCGGAGACTTCCGGCTCATCAATCTTTTTTCTGGGCATGTTGGTATCCTCCTTCAATCTATTAGTAGTTTATTGTTGATGTTACTCACCCTGATCACCCCCTGAAGTAGCGGCACCTCCCTCCATCGCGTAACGCAAAATAGTGCGGCAAAGATGTTTTAACCCTATCTTTTTGTGACAGGTATGACAGCAGGAATATGATGGTGTAATCTCCGGGGGCAGTGGTCAGCGAGGCGTTGATCTCCCTTTCCGTGCCTACGTTTAGAACGACGATAGCAAAACCATTAGGCCCGTAATCCCGTTCTGATAGAAACCGCAGCTTGTAAGGCGCCAGCCCCGCTGACACGGATATAACCCGCTGGTCTGTCAGGTCTAGCATGATATCGGCCGCTGGAAGCATATCTTCATCCATCGGCTCGTTGAACATCATGGGTGTCACGAATACCTCGTCTGTTTTCCATGCTATTTTGCGTATATGCTTGAGCTGCCATAGGCAGTGGCGAGCGTAATCCTCGGTACGTCCCCCACCCAATTTTACAAGTAGCTTGGTAGCTTGGCTTTTCCGCATTACTTTCGTTGCGTCGAGCACTGAAAGGACATATTTCTGGTCAGGGGTGACAGTGAACATCAAAAATCACGCCTCTCCGTGCTGCCATGAGGCTGCTCATTTCTAAGGTTGTTGAGGTACGGGTCGTTCATGAGGTCGCTCTCCGTTTCCCAAATTGAGTTAAAAATAACAGCCATTGTGTAGGCTGTCGTATTCCGTATCTCGGTGTCCATGTTCCGCGAAATCTTATACTCTGCAGTCTGGAGCTTGATCTGGTCGAGCTCGTGGAGGTGGGAGCGGACTTTCCTCTGTGGCAGGGTGCAGTTGCCTATCTTGAAGCTTTCCGAGAAAAACAGCCGCTCAATCGCATTTTCAAACACCTTTGCCGTTTCAGGGGAAAACGTCCACAGGTCGCAGCGTTCGAGAATCCCGTCGAGCTCGGCTATTTCATCGCCCGCCTGTCCGACCGGACTTGCCCTCGCGTGCGAGTGCGCGTGACGGGCTGACTGGCTATCAGTATAACTCAGGTCAGTATTTTTCTTATCTATATAATTGGGGTGCGGCTTCTGCAGTTCTTGACATGCGGTTTCTGCATTTATTGAAGTGTCGCTTCCGTAGTTCTTGATATGCTGATTTTGCGCTTCTTGATGTGCGGTTTCTACAGGTCTTGGCGGTATAGTATCCTTCAGACATAGGGGCTGAGCTTCAGGTTCATGGTCGGTATCGCCATCAAGACGTGCGGAATCGGCATGTCTTGCATCTTCCTGCGCGATAAATGGCGCACTGCCGTAGCCGCTGTCACTGCTGCAATCGCAGCAGCCTGTTAGTCCGGCGCACGCAAGGTATATCTGGTTGGCGTCACCGCGCCCGCAGCGGTGTTCCCATATGAGCTCCAACGCTTTGAGCTCCTTGACGCACTCGATAACGCGGCGGTATGAGACCTGTATCTCGTCGGCCAAGGACTGGCGTGTGTAGATAATAAAGACCTCGCCGTCGTCGTTGATCCAGTTGTTGAGCTTCGAAAGCTGGAAGCGGTTGAGCAGGAATGTATAGACTACTTTAGCCTCCAATGACAAAGGCATGTACCTCTTGTCATAGAACAGCCAGCGCGGCATCTGCAGGTGGTAGAATGATTGTATGTCCGTTTGCTTCATAAGGCTGAAGCCCGGCCTTTTTGACAGTGTGGCTGCCTTCATATAGATAACCTCCAATCAGTAATCTCTATTTGAAATACCGCCCATTTTCTGTGTGGCGTTTACGGGCGTTTTTGCGTTTATTATGAAAGATCGATAATGATAATTGGCTTTGCTAATTGCACCACTGTATGCTAAACTAGCAGTATCTAAAAAGGATGGTGCCAGCAGTGGAATCAAACAAATACGGCTTATCTGCCTTTATTGATGAGTCAGGGTCTATTACCAAGACTGATATAGAGCATAATAAATTCTTTATTATTGCTATTTTATTCACAAGGGATTCAATCAGGCTAAAGCGCTATTTCCGAAAAGGTTTAGCGAACCTGATGAAAAATGAAAAGTACAAGTCGCTATACGATTTGAATGGCGAAATTAAGGGTTCAAAAGTATCTGAAACAAAAAAGAAAGACATATATGATAGGATTATTCGAAACTGTAAGGATGATTTTGAACTAGGCATCATTGTGCTAGATAACGATTACACAACAGACAGCTTTATTAAGAACCATGCGAGAACGTTTAACTATATACTCCAGACTTATTTGGACAATCTGTTTCGATATAATTGCAAGTATGCAAATGATACCCATACTATGCATATATTGCTGGATGAGCAAAACATATCAACTGACGCCAAGTACACGCTTGATGGGTATTTAGAGCAACAGCTCACGGTTCATAACCCTCTGTGCAGCCACTTTGAAGTAAAATATGCCAATTCTAAAGACCATGCCTTGCTACAATTCATCGACTTTGTTTCCAATACTTTCTACAGAAATCTTGAAAAACATATTGAAACTAGCGTTGATAATGTTCTGATGTTGCTGGATCACGTTTGCGGGAAAAGACTGTTTGATTTTTCTGAGAATCATGATACGAAGGTCTTCCTTGGGAAAAATATTTCTTGACAGGATTAGAGGGCATGTGGTACATTCACATTACCAAGTAATTTCACTCGTACGATGCTGGAGACAGTAAGGCGGCTGTAGTGTCGTCCATCAGGGTGTTTTGGTAGAAGGGCATTCCAGCTATGGGATGTTCTTTCGCTTTTAGCTATAATAAATTGTGAAATTAGCAGGGTATGCAGCACACTCAGACCTCGTTATTTTCCCCTATACGGTTCATCTAAATAGTGATTATTGTTAGTGATGATATCTTCTGGGGTTATTTCCTCTACGCCGAGGCCTGCGACAGATTCTGGTTCCGGGGAGCCATGCCCCGATTCGCCGTCTTCACTGCAAAGAATATATTCCACGTCGGGGGTCCAGCTTTTACGACCACCGCGCTCGGATGCGGGCGCCCCGGCAGCATCGAGGCGCTCGCCGTCTCTTGCTGCATTGGCGCTTGCTTCGTCAGCAGGCGCGAAGAACAGGTCGAGCTGCTCCGGATCCTGCTTGGGCGCAGGCTCCCGCGCCGGGGCGCCGCTACAGGGCTCGGCATCATCACCGCTGTCCTTACGCCATTCGGGGGTGTAGTCCTTTATACGTGCGTACCGAAGTTTCGAGAACGCCGGGAACTCCTCCGGCACGATCTTGTCGAGCATCAGCGGCTTCTGCCCCCGCAGGAGCACGATGCATTTTTTATTATCCATGCGCATGATCTCGTCGGACATCATCAGCGCGCGCTTAGTGTTGCTGCGGGTCTGGCTGTAAGGCCGGGTCGAGTGGTAAACCGGCGAGAACAGGGGCATGAGCGGCATCTGGTTGTTGTCCACCCTGATAGTGACACTGCCGCACTTATCTGAAATGTACTGCGCTGTCATGAGGTCGTTGACGCCGAGGCAGATCGTCGTGTCGCAGTGTGAGATGATCTCCTCCCACTCTTTTTTCTCGTACCTGTCCGCTAGCCCCGCCACGCTCTGCACGATGACTTGGCAGTTGATGTTGAACCCGCGCAGTATTGCTAATTGCTTCTTGAAATCAACGAGCTTGCCGATGTTGCAGAATTCTTCCAAAAGGAAGTTAACGCAGACTGTGAGCCTGCCGTTGACGCACTCGCGCCGGGCATAGTCGGTGAGCCTTGTGAACAAGCAGGAGAAGAACAGCGAACTCAGGAACTCGTATTGGCTGTCTTGGGCGGAGATGACGCAGTAGTAGGCGCAAGGCTCCCTGCCGGGGAGCGTAAGGTCGATGTCGTTGTAGGATGTTATCTTATCCATCTGGGTATTCTGGAAGACAGAAAGGCGATTCCCCAAGCCTATGGCGATATTCCCCCATATCTGACGGTTAGCGAGCTTGAAAATGCCATATGGTGCTTTCGCAGGGTGGCTTTTCGGAAGCTCGTCGAACCTGCGGTCGAGGTCCGCGAAAGACTCGTCGGACAGTAGCCTGTAGATTGCGCCAAGTGAGCGCTGCTGTATCGGCAGCAACCGACCGGTCCCGGGGACCACCTGGCTGCGGACGTAGTGCATCAACGCCCCGAGTAGGTTTTTCTCGGCTTTCTCCCAGAAATCCTGGCGCTCCGATATATTAGACGTGTTCTTTATGATCACTTCCGCTATGGAGTCGACTAAGTTCGTGTCTACCTCCATATCGGCAAAGGAGTTCCAGCCGTCGCTGTTCTCTGTGTCGAGCAGGTTGAATATCCGGGTCGTGTACCCATGCTCGGAACGAAGGTACTCGGACGTCTTTTCGTACAACTCGCCTTTAGGGTCGACGATAATGACGGACTCCTTGCGTTTTACAGCTTGGAAGATGAATGGTATGACGTAACCCCTGGACTTCCCGGAGCCGGTGGCGCCGAACACGATCGTATGGTCTGACAGCCCAGCGTCTTTTCTGATTGATAGGTACTGTGTGTATTTATCATCGTCGCCGGGATGCTCCTTGAGCTTGCCGATGACAGTGCCTACGGTGGTGTCGACGTTTTCCATGTTCAGCACAGTTTGCATCTCTTTCGGCGCCATAAAACCTGATGACCCGTGGGTGCCGTCAGGTAATATGTCAAAGCCTCGCGGATCTTTCGTGTACTTATAGCCTGAGAAGAATACATATCCTTTTTTCGTTACAAGGCAGAAGAGCAGCACACAAGCTACAGTTATCAAGAGGCCTTGCGGCGTGAAGATGGCGACGAAGTTCTTCAGCGGGTTTGCCACCCATACGCTGCCCACGGGTTCGCCATCGCTGCTGAATGTGGAACGTATGCCGAGCCTAACGGAGTTTATGAACATACCGTAGAAATACCAGATGGCCATTGCCACGGGGATACGTTTCTTGATCTTACCCTTGTGCCGCGATATGAACTTCCCGAACTTACCATCTATTCCCGTTTCAAGCTTTGCTATACGTTCAGACAGCTTAGCCATAGCGCACGCTGCCTTCCATTTCGCCGCCAAAATCGCAGAGCGAAAAACTTTTGCCGAAAGCGGCGTCGAGGACTTGCTGTTTTATTTGCAGATAGGTTACAAAGCCATCATGAGGGAACAGCCCCATGAGCAGCCCTTCCAATTGTTCTTTAAACGCGATAAGCGCGACGCCCTTCTTGCCAAGATTTTTTGCGTCTTCGACCACGCGCACAGCCCGGCGCACATCCATGTCGGCGGCTATGAGCAAGGTGCGCCCCCCATCTATGGAACCATCCGCGTCCGGTATCTGCTCATCGCGTTGCGCCCATCTCTCGCCATACGCGGCTTTAGCTATCCTCGCGTTGTAGCCGGGCTGGCGCATAAGGGCGAGCTGCATGGCGCCGGTTTCGTCGCAAGAAAGCAGGTGGACGGGTATATCTACACTCCTGTAAATTTCGGCAAAGTCGCTGAACCCCTTGACGCCGTGTCTGCTTGACGCGGCTTTTAGTTTAATCTGCGCATAGGCTTGCTTGTAACTGTCTCCGGCGAAAACCATAGCTTCCTGTTCATCCAAGCGCTCCGAAAATACGGATCCCAGATTGTGAAAAGTCTTCAGCTCGTTCGTCAGGTACATGCCTTTATTCTCAGAGCTGGCATAGTGCAGCATATACGATTTGCCGCCCCAATGCCCAAAGCCGGCGCATGTGCCGTTGCTCATCGGGTTGGCTGCGGCAGTCCGAAGGGCGAATGACGGGAGGAACGTGGGCTGGTTCCGAAGGGCGTCCACATCGACGCATTGGGCGCCGATACCGGCGCGCAGTGCTGTCAGCATTATTGAGCCTGCCTCAAGCCTCCTGCGGAGTGTTCCGTAGTTCTCATAAGCCCTCTTTACCGAAGTGTCGCATTTAAAGCCAAGTTCATTCAAAAGAGTACAGCCTTTTGGCGCTACCATAATATAACGTTTATTCCTTGATATGCTTATATAACCTATCTTTGAGAGTTCCTCTATCGCATCGTGGATACCGGCAAAACCGAACTTGCCGAATGTGCCGAGGGGCAGCCAGCGATACCTGCCGACAAGACGTAGGAGTTCTAAATCCCTGCGGTCGGGCTTCATGTTATCATCACCTCGTCCTAGCCCATCTTGGGGCTGAATGTAACGCGGGGTAGCTGGGTAGGGTTACAACGTGACGTTGTAACTACCGGTCGCTAGTGCCCTAATGCTTGCAAATGCTTCCTTTTTTATATAACGCAGTTGGTTATATCGTATATCCAATGCAACCGGCGGTCATCTGTCCGCTTGTACCGAAATGTAACCTGCAGACTTGCCCTCAAGAAACAATCTAGGGTGTGGGCATCGCATCAAGTGCGTTATGTGAAGAAAGGATAATTGTCAGCTCTTAGACAGAAGAAGTCGCTTATATCGTCTTGCGGGAGCAAGTATATATGGCAAGCCACTTTTTTACTTCTTGTCGATAGCAGCGCGACGCTTAATGAAAACTGGTCGTCGTCTTTTATCACCCTGTTTTTCAGGGCGTTAGGTATCGCTTTCCAGCCTTTGTTGTCCGGGTCGTAAACGCTGCGCGATTCGATGTCACAATGCTCATCAATCACAAGCATCGCCTTGTCGAAACGGGGTAGGCTGCGTTCGCGACTTTCGTAATCATCCAGCAGCCTTATGATCGTGTCAGTCAAGTACGATGGCGCTTGATACCGGCAATTAGGCAACAGCGCGTTCAGCTCTATATGCATCCAGCCGTACTCGCTGACTTTGAGCTTACCTGAAAGGTCGATGCGCGGCGGCATAGGCTTTGCGCCTTTCAGTCCGGCCATCGGGAAGTGCTTTTCACAGATATTGCGCAAGGCAACAGCGCCGCTTTCATATTGCGAAGACATCCTTTCGAGAGTGGCAGCGATGCCGTTCAAGCCTGCGCCCCCGCCGCTGAGCATCGCCATGAGCGCACCGCTCGCCTTGTATGCCTCAAATGTGATCTCCTGCATCACTTTAATATCGCCCTTTATATCACTATGCATTTCCTGCCCCCGTCACTTGCGTTCCCGCGATGCCGTTATGTCGGCTACTGCGGTCGAGATTGCCTCGTACTCCTTGGCGCTTGAGTGTATCGACAGGCTTATGCGGCTGTTGCCGATGGATAGCAGCGCCTCGCCTCGCCTACTGCGTGTTATCTGCGTGACCTCGTTGTCCGAGAGGTTTAGTATGCCCTTGACGAGCTGCGCCTCAATTTCCTCAAGCTGCATTATTATCTTGATGCGGCAGGCGTTAATTACGCCCTTGCCGTAGCGCCCGTCGTCGAGTGAGAGGAAGTCTGCCAGATCCTGCGACGCCGATATGAGGATTCCGTTGTAGCCGCGTATCGTCTTGGCGAGTTCCAGGACGCGCCCCGCGATCTCCGGCGTGGACGTCGCGCCGACGAGTATCCAGCTTTCGTCTATTATGAGGACGTCTTCC
>Ga0082212_10006555_pt1 | contig 15607 bp, 17 predicted proteins | sample TergutNt197P3_FD_71548 | JGI IMG/M metagenome (GOLD analysis project Ga0082212, IMG submission 71548) | Neocapritermes taracua P3 segment gut microbial communities from Petit-Saut dam, French Guiana - Nt197 P3 | ecosystem: Host-associated > Arthropoda: Insects > Digestive system > Gut ...
GCAATGCGCAAGTTTGCAATAGAATCAATTTGAGTGTGTCCAAAAGTGGGGGCAAAAAATACACTATCCATCTCGAATGTGTTTAATATGGAAGTTTTTGAAGTGTAAACTTTATCATTCCATTCAATTTGTAGTGTGTATGAAGTATTTAACTCGCCCTTAAATGCTTTTCCTACATAATATACAAAAGGGTATTGAAAAGAATATGTTAGCGAAAGCTCCTGAGTTTCGTTTTTATCTGAGGTAACAAAAATTTTAGCATCTCTAATTAATATAGAATCAATAAAATATTCCACTGACATGGTAGAAAAATAGGGTGCACTTCTGAACAAAGTAACTATCGGATATTCATCGTTTTCAATATAGCCCTCCACTACCAATTTATTGTAATATTCAGGCACAGTTACTTCAATTTCTGTTTGGCAGGAAAAGAATAACAAAACTGTAAATAATAGAAAATGAACTCTTTTCATGATATGATTTTAAATTTTAAATCAAGGCAAAAATAAACAACATTCTTTACCGTTGAAAAAATAAGCATTTTTTCTATTTTTGCGCGATGAATAAGCACGGTATTTTTTACTTGATTTTAATAGGATTTTGCGCTTGTGCGTATCATTCAAAAAGGGCAGAAATAGCTCCTATAGATTCGGTTGCCGTAATGGTTGCCGATTGTTTTTTTATTGAAGGTGAAGTTTATGCAAAACGAGGCTTGTATGATATGAAGGATTATACATCGGTAAAATACGACTCTCTTTTTGAAAAACACGGGTTCACAAAAGAAAAATTTATCAAGAATGTGAATTACTATTTTACTCACGAAAAATATGCGGAGCAACTTATGAATAAAGTAGATACTATTATTGAACAGCGTGTAGCTGTATTAAGAGATTCGTTAAATGTGATACAATAATGGGATTACGCATTGCGCTTTGGCTACTTTTTTTGGTTTCTTTTTTGCCCTTAACTGCCCTTAATGGATTATTTTACCCATTTTATTTATTTATTAGACATATTATTAAATATCGTAAAACAGTTACAATAGAAAACCTTACGCTTTCTTTTCCGAAAAAAAATGATAAAGAAATCTTAGAAATTTACAAATTGTTTCAAAAACATCTCAGCAATTTGGGCGCGGAAATGGTGAAAATGCTTTCTATTTCTAAAAAAAATGTTGCAAAAAGATACAGATGCGTAAATTCGGAATTGGTTAACCAATTTTATCATCAGGGAAAAAGTGTGATTTTATTATCAAGCCATTACAATAATTGGGAGTGGATGGTATTGCGTTTAAATGATATGTTTCTGCATCAAGGTATTGGTGTTGGGAAAGCCAATACCAGCAAAAATTTTGAAAAATGGATTAACAAAAGAAGAACACGCTTTGGCACGGAAGTGGTTTTTGCAGATACAATTAGAGATACTTTTGAGGAGAAATTACAAAATAATGAACTGTGCGCTTATATGATGCTGGGTGACCAATCGCCTAATAACCTAAAAAAAAGTTATGTAACCACTTTCTTGCATCAAGAATCGTGTATGATTTACGGTCCGGAATATTTTGCAAAAAAATACAACTTTCCTGTCATTTATTACGAAGTAACAAAAGTAAAACGCGGATATTACGAAATTCATTTAGAGTTAATTACAGAAAATCCACAAAAGACTGCTGACGGAGAAATTATTGAAAAATATGTACAATTATTAGAAAAAACGATAAAAACAGCACCGCAATACTGGCTTTGGAGCCATAGGCGGTGGAAGAACAGAACACAGATGAGATGATTAGATAATTGTAACGATAGGCACTCGTTACTCATAACTTGTCACTCGTAACTATATAAATATGAACATTAAACTCAATACCATCCCCGAAGCCTTAGCCGATTTTAAAGCCGGTAAATTTTTAATTGTAGTAGATGATGAAGACCGCGAAAATGAAGGCGATTTTATTATTGCGGCAGAAAAGATTACGCCGGAGAAAGTAAACTTTATGATGACTCACGGTCGTGGCGTACTCTGCACGCCCATCTCTGCCGAACGGTGCAAAGAATTGGAACTTGAAATGCAAGTGCTCAGCAACACTTCACTGCACGGCACGCCTTTTACCGTTACCGTTGATTTGCTTGGGCACGGCTGCACCACCGGCGTTTCTATGCACGACAGAGCCGCTACTATCAAAGCATTAGCCAACCCTGAAATGAAACCCGAACACTTTGGTCGCCCGGGACACATTAATCCGTTGCGGGCGCGCGATGGCGGCGTGCTGGTACGTGCCGGACATACGGAGGCTACGGTGGATTTGGCACGCCTCGCAGGGCTGTACCCCGTGGGCGCCCTCATCGAAATCATTAACGAAGACGGCACTATGGCACGGCTACCCCAATTGATGAACATTGCCAAACAGTTTGATATCAAGATTATCTCTATCAGAGATTTAATTGCTTACCGCATAAAAACCGAAACGCTCATTCATAAAGAAGCTGAAGTTACCTTGCCCACCAAATGGGGTACTTTTCAGCTGATAGCTTACACGCAATTAAACAACCAATTAACACATTTGGCGTTGAAAAAAGGCGAATGGGATAAAGATGAAGAGATTATGGTGCGCGTGCACTCCTCTTGCGTTACCGGCGATATTCTCGGTTCTCTCAAGTGCGATTGCGGCGACCAACTGCACAGCGCATTGCAAATGATTGAAGAAAAAGGAAAAGGTTTGGTGCTGTATATGGATCAGGAAGGTAGAGGCATTGGCTTGGTGAACAAGCTGAAAGCCTACCATCTGCAAGAATTGGGAAGAGATACGGTGGAAGCCAATTTAGAACTCGGCTTTCGCGCCGATGAACGCGACTATGGCGTGGGCGCACAAATGCTCAGAGATTTGAATGCTACTAAAATTCAACTTATTACTAACAATCCTTCAAAAAAAATCGGGCTATCAGGTCACGGCATAGAAATTGTTTCCACAATCCCAATTATCATTAATCCTCAATGTGATAATTATAAATATTTAAAAACCAAACAAGATAAAATGGGGCATAAACTTCATCTTGGATAAAAAAAATATTATGTACACAAAACAAAAAAAATTAATCGCATTATTATTAATGTTTTTGCTAACGCAATGCGGGCAAGTAAAGCATACACCGGAAATCACATCAAATGCTACCTTAAATGGCATTGAATTTATAGAGGATGCAATTATCTTACCTGCGCCTCAATTAGATGGTGCCATGAGTGTGGAAAAAGCCTTGCAAAACAGGCGTTCTCACCGGCAATTTTTAGATAGGGAAATTTCGGCGGCAGACCTGTCGCAAGTGCTATGGGCAGCATACGGGGTAACCCTTCCGCACGAGCGCCCAGCTTCAAGAGGTGGGTTTCGCACGGCGCCCTCAGCAGGCGGCTTATTTCCTTTGGAAATATATGTTGCCGTAGGAAATGTTGCAGAAATTGCACCCGGATTGTATAAGTATCTTCCTCAAGAACATAAAATAGTAATGGTTCTGAATGATGATATTAGAGCGGCGCTTTGTGCGGCTGCATGGGGACAGAAAATGGTGGAAACCGCGCCTGCCTCAATCATTTACACGGCAATATTTAGCAGAACAACAGATAAATACGGCGAGCGAGGCAGAGAACGATACGTATGTATGGATTTGGGACATTCTGCAGAAAACGTGTATCTGCAAGTAGAAACCTTAGGTTTGGGCACATGCGCCATTGGCGCTTTCACCGATGAAGAAATAACCAAAATAATGCAACTGCCCGCCAACGAAGAACCGTTGTATATTATGCCGGTGGGGTATTATGAATAAATTCTGCTTGTAGAGACGTTGCATGCAACGTCTCTACAGGGGATGCGGACGAAATAAACAATTGTAGAGACGTTGCATGCAACGTCTCTACAGGGGATGCGGACGAAATAAACAAACAAATGATTGAAATTACAAAACATCAATCGTTATTGTCTTTTGCAATACGTGGATTTAAATCTGCCGTAACCAAATTTGCGGGTGATAATGGTATTCAATTTGCGTGGCAAACACGTTTTTATGATTCTATTATTCTTACGCAATCATCAATGAAAAAAGTTGTAGAATATATTGAAGAAAATATACCCAATTGGGATAAAGACTGTTTCAATAATGTCAAAAAATAATGATATTAGAATCCTACCCCTTTTTCCTAAACGCTTTCCAAACCAAATAAATGCCAAACAACACCGCCAAACCGAGAATGATATAAGAAATTTCGTTGCTAAATCTGTTAATGAGTTCCTGCTGTCCGTGTGCAAAATAGCCGAGAACGGCAAGCACCACATTCCATAACGCTGCGCCCAAAAACGTGTAAAGTAGAAAAGGTCGCATTTTCATTTTTGCCAAACCGGCAGGGATGGAAATAAGTTGCCGTATGCCCGGAATAAATCTGCCGATAAAAGTGGTAATAGAGCCGTTTTTTACAAAATAGTCTTCCGCTTTTTGAACCTTTTTTGTATCTAAATTACAGAGTTTTCCCAACTTTGTTTCTACAAACCAATAAATAACAGGACGTCCCAAAAGTAAAGCCAAAAAATAGTTGATGATAGCGCCCAGCATTGCGCCCAACGAGGCAAAGAAAATCACGATGGCGATATTAAGCCATTTAGATTCCGTAACATACAAATTCGTATTTTCCGGATTGCAGGCTTGGTAGGCTGCCGGCGGTACCACAATTTCTGAAGGAAAAGGAATAAACGAACTTTCAAGCGTCATTAACCCCGTAATGGTATAGTAGTTCAAGTTGTTGGTGTATGCGGAAACTAATTTTACTACAAAAGATTGCTTGGGGGGGATAGTATCAGTATTGTTTTGTAATGAATTGCCCAAAAACTCTATTATTCTTCTGTTAAGTAATGAAAAGTCTCTTGCAGGTCCTTTGTTTCCGCCATGTTCTGCACCTTCAACAATCCATAACTCTTTTTTTGATGATAGTTGTGCAAATATTTTTTCACTCATCCAAACAGGAGAGCGGTCGTCCAATTCACCAACAATCAAAAATGTTGCTTTGTCCCATGTTGGTGCTAACTCGAGCGGTTGCAACTCCATTGGATAATCTAAAGGAATAATTAAGTTACGATTAATATCCTTGGGAACTTTTTTTAACACAGGATAAACTTCTTCAAAAGTTGTTATCAGCCCAATAGCAATAAAAGCCTTGATGTTGCTATATTTACTTGCAGCAGCCATAGAAAGATAAGCTCCCGTTGACCACCCAAAAACCACTATTGCAGACGTATCCACCTCTTTTTGCTGTAATGCTGTCTTTATGACGGCATCATAATCAATCAGTAATTCAGAGTAAACCAAATAATCTGTATTCATTTCCCATTCACTACTTTCTCCAAATCCTCGCCAGTCAAAAGTGACCACATTGTACCCTTTATCTGTAAAATATTGTGCATAGACTAATTGTTGCCATGACATATTTCCGGCATCACCATTACAGATAATTATCGTTGGGCGACGTTTGTTATCAATGGTACAATATGTTTTTTTTACAGGATTTTCCCATAATGTCTCCAATTCTTTGTCGGAAGGTGTAAGTTGTGCTGGAAAAAACCACGTTTTAATCATCAAACCGTCAGATGTTTTCACATCCAAGTCTTTGTAAATTAGTCCCATTTTTTCAGGATAAAACCTATAGGTTCTATCTGGAATAATGGCAAAAGAATTTGAATACATACACCCAAATAAGAGAAATAAAAAGGCTATTTTTATCAATTTATTCATAATATTATTTAAAGTATTTAAAAACTATTTTTCGCAAATCTTCCAAATCGGGCAGATAGAATTGGTATTTTGAGACAAAGAGATTGTTATTGTTGCCATACATAGCATACTGAACCATTACTTCGTCTTTTTCTTTTGCGAGGATAATGCCAATAGGCGGATTGTCTCCTTTTTTTTGTTGTTTTAACGTTCTTACACTCCAGCTTTCATTGATGCTTTCGGAAAGATAAAAATTACGTTCAAGTTCATTGTCAATATTTATCAATTCAATAATATGAGACCATCCCAATTTTCCAGACACTGTTTGGAAAATTGGATATCGAGAATAAAATAGTCTCATATTAAATAAATTAGACTTTGAATAACCTTTTCCCAATTGTGTAGTTAAATCATTAGAAAGATTTACTAACAACTTGTCGCCATACTTTGCCTTTGAACGACCGTCTTGTTCAAATTCGACAATGTATTTTCCTATATTCCAATAAGTTTCAACAAGCACACTGTCAATAGTGGTAGCCACCTGTTTTTTTGAATCTTGCACAAGATACGAGATTTGTCGGATAAGCAAATTGTACTGGTTATCAATGGATTTTTCTTCTATGTTTTGGGAGCTAGGCATATATTTGATGTGATGATGTTAAAGACAAAAAAGTTAATTTTTTAAGAAGAGAAACTGTAGGTTCAAAAAATTACCCATTCATAAACAACAGAAATTCCTCATTATTTTTTGTTTTCTCCATTTTATCTTTAATAAACTCCATCGCTTCAATGGTATTCATATCGGCGAGGTGGTTGCGCAGCACCCAAACACGTTGCAGGGTTTCGGTGGGTTGCAGCAGGTCGTCTCGGCGCGTGCTGGAAGCAACAATATCCACAGCCGGATAGATGCGTTTGTTGGATAAACGGCGGTCTAACTGCAATTCCATATTTCCTGTTCCTTTAAATTCTTCAAAAATAACTTCATCCATTCTGGAGCCGGTTTCGGTTAATGCGGTTGATATAATGGTGAGTGAGCCTCCGTTTTCAATATTTCTTGCGGCGCCGAAGAAGCGTTTGGGTTTTTGCAGGGCATTTGCCTCCACACCACCGGAGAGCACTTTTCCCGATGCCGGCGCCATCGTGTTGAACGCACGCGCCAAACGGGTAATGGAATCTAACAAAATGCAAACATCGTGACCGCACTCTACCATACGTTTTGCTTTTTCCAAAATAATGTTGGCAATCTTCACGTGGCGTTCCGCCGGTTCGTCGAAGGTAGAAGAAATTACTTCGGCTCTTACGCTGCGTTGCATATCGGTAACTTCCTCGGGGCGTTCGTCAATCAATAAAATGATGAGATAAATTTCGGGGTGATTAGCCGAAATAGCGTTGGCAATCTCTTTCAGCAGCACGGTTTTACCGGTTTTAGGCTGTGCAACAATGAGACCGCGCTGCCCTTTTCCTATAGGGGAAAACAGGTCTATTACGCGGGTACAGATGTTCACGCCTGTATGTCCTGTAAGTTTAATTTTTTCATCGGGAAACATCGGGGTTAGGTAGTCAAACGGTACGCGGTCGCGAATCTCTTCGGGCAGTTTGCCGTTAATGCGATCTACTTTGGTGAGCGGGAAAAACTTTTCGCCGTTTTTGGGCGGGCGAATCAAGCCTTGAATGGTATCTCCGTTTTTTAAGCCGAAGAATTTAATTTGCGACATCGAAACATACACATCATCGGGGGAAGAGAGGTAGTTATAGTCGGACGAGCGCAAAAAGCCGCACTGTTCGTTTGTAATTTCCAGCACGCCTTCGGTAGGTACGCTGCCGTCGAATTCGGAGTTTGCCACCAAATTCCACCATTCATCTTGCTGGTTAATAGCACCCTCTCTTTTATGATGATACACAATGGGCGATTCTGCCGCCACAGCATCCGGAATCTCTTCCAATTGATATACAACCCCGTGCGGCGTTTCACTTTCTTCTTCATCTTTAATCACTTCATCTGCCACAGATTCAACAACATCATCATTGTTGTTTTCTTCTTCATCATTCAAAAAAGAGTCATCGCTCAGTAATAAATCGTTGATGAGCGTAACATCGAGTGTTTTCTCAAAGCTTTTTTCTTTGGTAAAAACCTTCTTTTTTCTGCCGCGTTTTTTGGGAGCGGATTGTTCTTGTTCAATAACAATTTCCTGCTCCATCGGTGTTTCCACTGCCACAGGAATTTCCGGTTCCATAATCATTTCATTTTCAACAATAGCAACCGATTCAACAATCTCTTCTGTTGGAAAAGAAAATGTTACGGGGGGCGCTTTCAGCAGGTTTTGCGGTTTCTTTTTTCTGCCTCGTTTTTTCTTGGCGTTTAGCACTTCGCCGTTAGAAATTTTTACTTCGTTAGAGGTTGCCAACGGCGTTTTTTCTACATAAACAATACGTTTGCGTTTACGTTTACCTTCTTCAGGGTTTTCCATAAAAATAAAATAATATATGAAATAAATATTGTAAGAAATGTGGTGTAAATCCCCTTTGAGGTGTGTGCTCTTCGGGTTCAATCGTGCCGCGAAAATATATTTTTTTTATAATAACAAGTATGAACTGTAATTTTTAGGATTTTTTTTATTTTCAGGTTCAACTTATTGCTTTCGGCAATAAGCTAAACCTGAAAATAAGCACATTACCTTGTAACTCACAGGACTTTTCTTGTCATGATTGAGCATCCCATTTTCCAAGTCAAAACGAAATGTCTCAAAATCAATTACTTTATGCAGTCTCTCTAAGGTATCGCCCAATTTTGAAAGTTTTTCAGAGTTTTCATCTTTGTTGAATAAACTGATATAATCTGTGGGGTTATACTTGAACATTGACATAATATTTTTGCAGTTGAAAAAGACAAAATATCTTTTCGGGAAAAAGAATTGAAAACGCTTCTTTTCCGGAAAGAAAAAAATGAAAATAAATTATTGCCTAACAAATCTTAAATTGCTATTAGAAGAATGAGTTACAGCACAATTTGAAGAGATAATATGATTGTAGATACAATAATTATAAATAATATAGTATATACTCGTGGTGCATTTAGGCAATACATATTTTGAGGTTGTTAATATTTCTGTTTAATAATTTGTTTATCAATTGAATAACTGTCAGAGATGTAATTTTTGACAAGATTCTTGTTTTATATCCATCGAAAGTTTTAGCATAATTTCTTCGAATCATAAATTGATCGCAAAGTTGTGAGAATAGAGTTTCTATTCGTTTCCTTGATTTTTTAAAAATTGCAGGATAGGGCTTATATTGATGCTGATTTTTTCTCATCGGAACTTCTAATTGTATTTGATTTGATGTAAATAAATCTAATTGATAATCAGCGCTTAAATATCCTTTATCGCCGATAATTACACACGATTCAAACAACTGCTTTATATCTTTCAAATAATGAATATCGTGTACACAGGCGGTTGACAAGTCAAAACTCTTAAATACACCTGTAACACTACATGTTGCGTGCAATTTATAACCATAATAGTACATCGATCGTGAAGCACAATAACCTCTATCGGGAAAAGTTTGTTCATTTTCTTTGCAAATTTTACTTCGTGATGCACGACTTAATTTACATATTTCCAATGGCATACTATCAATAAGGTAATAGTTTTCATCGCCTGTAATATATTCAGCCATTGCTTGTTGTAATTGTTGCTTTTCATAAAATAACGCTCGGCGTCTTTTATTGTAAACACTGCGTTCAATGCGTGATGAAATTTCTTGCGGTAAGATTCTAAATAATTGACGTTCTGAATCAATGCTCATATATTCTGCTGTTAAATCCACCGCAATAAGTTCTAAGTCAGACATTTTGGGTTTTCGGATTTGATGTTTTAGATTAAGATTTGATTCAAATTGCTTCAATGTTTCAAAAATTTTATTTAAGTTTGCCAAAAAGTTGTTCATGTTTTATTGTATTGATTGACAAGCAAATATACAATTTTTATTTGAATTTGAACAACTTTTTTTATTTTTTTTCTAAATGCACCACGCGTTAACTAATTATAAAATTATATTCAGATGAAAAAATTACTTTTCCTTTTAAGTATAGCAATTATCATTGCTTTTAGTGGTTGCCAAAAAGAAACACTTACTTGCAAAATCGTTTCTCAGTATGATGGGCAGTCGATTTTATTCAATAAGGATGTGACAGTCAAGATTGAAGCAACAAGTAATAAAAGTGATCCATGGATACAGGTATCTTTTGATGAGCAGCTGGTCTTTGATCTTACAGCACCCCCTTATATTGTTACCATTCCTTCACAGGTATTAACTATTGGAAAACATACTATTCACGCATTGGCAAGCCTCAAAAACAAGAGTGTAATGTCATCCGTTACTGTGAATGTTGTAGAAAGTTTGGGTGAAGAAAAAGAGAGTCCTGATTTTGTAGATTTTGCTGACGGTAAATTTCCCACAGGTTGGATAACTTATTCATGGGAAATTGACGACAAAATAGGATATAGCAACAATTATTCATTAAGGTGTGCCAATTATCCTATTGCCACTGTTTATACCAAAAAAACAGTGCATGTTCTTTCCTGCGTTGAATTTTATACCAAAGGAGGCGTTATTGATTTGTATATTGATGATGAAAAAGCCCAAGCGCTTTCATCTGTACTTGTAGAAAATGGATGGGAACAATGGATTTATTCTGTTGATTCAGGAAAACATGCATTTAGATGGCAAGCCGAAGGGGTTTTTAAGTATTTGGATGACATTCGGTTTTTTTCAGAAGAATAGCAAACATCCTGTAGGCATTGTCTGTATCTCACCTATAATCATCACATCATCTAATCTTTATTTCTCCAAAATCAAAATCTCCGTCCTTCTGTTCTTCGCACGGTTCTCTTCCGTATCATTAGGCGCAACCGGCTTTTCTTTTCCATATCCTTTATAAAACAAACGATGGGCATCTATACCGTTGTTAATTAAATAATGATACACAGTTTTCGCTCTCTCCATCGAAAGTTTTTGGTTGTAAATATCTGAGCCTTGATTGTCGGTGTGCCCGCTAATTTCAATTTTTACGGTTTCATTATTCATTAAAAAAACTAACAACCGTTGCAATTCTGAATAAGAATCGGGTAGAAGATTTGCTTGAGCAAACTCGAAAAAGAGATTGGGAAGTACAACGGTTTCGCCAACAGTTAAATTCGACAATAATTCTTCGGAAACTGAAATCGTATCTTGGTTCGTTTTATTTTCAACCGCAAAGAAAGTAGGTTCCGGGCGCAAAATTTCTTCCAACTCAAAACAATAGATATCCAACTCACCAAAACCGCCTAATCTATTAGATGCAAAATATGCCGCATTGCCCTGCGCGTTAATAAAAATTCCCGATTCATCTTGATAGGAATTGATAGGATAGCCCAAATTAACAGGATTACTCCAAGTTTCATCTGGTTGCAATTTCGTGTAAAACAGGTCTTTTCCGCCCATACCCAAATGCCCATCAGAAGCAAAATAGAGCGTTTTTTGGTCGAAATGGATAAACGGCGAAATCTCATCGGCGGGCGTGTTAATTATTTCACCTAAATTAACAGGTTCCGAAAAAACACCTTCTGCAATCATCTCTGTTTTCCAAATATCCATACCGCCGAAGCCACCCGGGCGGTTAGACGTAAAATAGATAGTTTTCCCGTCTGCCGCCATAGAAGGTTGCGATTCCCAATATCTTGTGTTTACTTTAGAGCCGCAGTTTTTTGGTTCAGTCCAGCCATTTTCTTCCCGTTTTGACCAGTAAATATCGCAACCCCCGTAGCCTTTTTCAGCGTTGCAAATGGTAAAAAACAGGTAGTTGCCATCGGGCGAAATGCACTGTGCGCCTTCGTTATAGCCGGTGTTTATCGGCTTTTCCAATTTTGTTCGCGGCTGCCATATCCCATTTTGCTGGATGCTTCCGTAAATATCTTCCTCCTCTTTGCAATGTTTGCACACGGTTTCTTCATCGCGGGGGCGGCGCACGGTAAACAACATCTCTTTACTGTTGCCGGTTAATGAAGGGTGATATTCGTCCCATTCAGAATTTACGTTTGCTCCCAAATTCACAGGAACCATATCCACAGGATGTTGCATCGCAAAAATCCCAAATTTACATTGGTCAATTTTCCATTGAATATACGGACGAATCTGAACTTGCGCTTTTTGGTAACATTTTTCCAATACCGGTAGTGCCGTTTCATATTGATGTTGCGACATCGCCTTTTCTGCTTTAGTTACTGCTTTTTGAATGTTATTTGGATGTGTATGAGCATAAACTGACACCTGCAATAAGAAATAGATAAGAAATAGATTATTTATTTTCAAATGCATTTAGTATCATTTATGAAATAACTATCACTCCGCAAATAAACATGAAATTTTGAAATTACATACAGATGGATAAAAATTTGGGGATTCTTACAGAAATGATGGAAGTTCCGATAAATTCAGAAGTAAAAGAAATTATTATCAAAAAATAACAGATTCATTGACTATATAAAAAAAAATATATTTTTGCCGTCCCAAACAGAAACGGTTCGGTAGTTCAGTTTGGTTAGAATACGTGCCTGTCACGCACGGGGTCGCGGGTTCGAGTCCCGTCCGGACCGCAAAGAAAATTGCTAATAGTTTTTATATCAAACTGTTAGCAATTTTTGTTTTTTGATTTGCACCACATTTGCACCACACAGATAGGGATACCACTATATTTACAATGATTTTTAGCGTATTAATTTTCTATTAAGTCTAATCCATATTGTCTATAGATAGGAAAATCCGTATCAGAACTAATTAAAGGAATTTTTTCTGTTATTGCTTGAGAAATAATAAGCCGGTCGCTTGGGTCTTTGTGATTTTTTACAATAGGTAAATTTGCTAAAGTTTTTAGATGCTCTTTCTTTACATACTTTATAGTATAGCCAAAACTTTCAAGATAATCAAAAATATCTTCTACTTTCTTAATGTTTATTTTAATTCTATTGTGTTGCAATAAATGAATAAATTCTTTAATACTTTCGGAACTTACATAAATTTGGTTGTCGTAATCTTCAAATATTTGTAAAACATTCTTTTTTAGCCGAAAAGTTTCATCTAAAGAATAAATAAAAACGTTGGTATCTATAAAATATCTCATATTTATTGCAATACTGCTTCTTCATCTAAAATTGTAACTATTCCATTTGGGTATTTTTCCCTAAATAGTGTCCATTTTGATTTCTTTTTTGGTTTTGGAGTAAGAGTTATTCTATTCTTTTTACCATTTATTTTTGTTGTTGTTTCCATAGCATATATTTTATCTATTGTTATTATTGTAATTCGGTGGCAAAAATAGTTTTTTTTGATTAACGTTTTTGTACATCGTCAAATAAATGTTTACCGCTGCAAAGTAAAGTGTTTTTTCTTTAATTAGTTGTCTTCTTTTTAAGATTTCTTCATCTCTTCCATAGTAAACATCTGCCGGACTCATGTTGTTTAATGATTCGTGGTAACGTTCATTGTTGTAGTGATGTACCCAACTTTCAATGGCTTTTTCCAATTCGCTTGGGGAGTAATAATAGTGAAGTAAAACCCTGATTTTCATACTGCAAAGGTAAGTTTTTTTGTCTTAACTCGCTGTACGAATTTTGGGGAACATTATATTTGAAGAAATAGAACCGGTTACACAAAATGCTTACACATACGAAAAATTTCAAAAAAAATGCGTTTACCCCTTGACAAACGCATTTTCGTAACGTATATTTGCGGCGCATTAATTATTAACTAAATTTTACTACTATGTCTGGAGTGAACAAAGTCATCCTCGTAGGCCGACTGGGTAAAGACCCTGAAGTGCGCGCCTTTGAAAACAACGTGAAAAAAGCAAATTTTCCGTTGGCAACCTCTGAAATTCGTAAAGATAGAGAGGGCAACAAAATTGAAACAACCGAATGGCACAACATTGTTTGTTGGCGCAATTTGGCTGAAATTGCCGAACAATTCCTTACCAAAGGGAAAATGATCTATTTGGAAGGAAAAATCCGCACTCGAAGTTGGGAAGATAACGGCGTAAAAAAGTACATGACCGAAATTGAGGCAGGTACTTTTACGATGTTAGGACCCAAAGAAGAAAACAAATCCACCGAAACGCAAGTTCAGAATGTGCAACCTCCCCAGCCCCCCGTTATTGAACGAGCGCCGGAAACCACAGAACCTGATTTTGCTGACGATTTGCCCTTCTAACAAAACCGGTTTTCCGTTGTAAATGAAAACAAAAAACGACGAGATGCCTTGAAATGAATAGAAAGGTGTCTCGTCGTTTTGAGTTTTTATGTGAAGTTTAATGTTACAAAAAATATATTTTCGCACTATGAAATTTCGCACCGAACTTCCAATTCCAAAATTTCCTTTCAAAATCTCATATAATGACCGTATTTTATTGCTCGGTTCCTGTTTTTCTGACCATATCGGAACTTTTTTAGCACAAAATCGCTTTAATGTACTTTCAAACCCGTTTGGAACACTTTTTAACCCGGTTTCTATTGCCAATGTTTTAAAAATGACGATTGAACAGGAGTTGTTTACAGCAGATTACCGTTATTTTTTTGATAACCGTTGGGTAAGTTTTGCCCACCACGGCTCATTCTCTCATGCTGATGAAAATCAATTTATTACACAAATAAATAAACAGTTTTGTAATACCAAGAATTTTTTGAAAGAAACTCAATTTTTGTTTATAACATTTGGAACAGCCTATTGTTACAGATTTTTAGAAAGAGATTTGGTGGTGGCAAATTGTCATAAAATTCCGAATGCAAAGTTTACAAAATTTCGATTAAAAGTTGATGAAATTGTACATATTTATCAAGAAATCATACAAAAAATACAAGAAATTAACCCTGCTGTAAAAATTGTTTTTACGGTAAGTCCTGTACGGCATTTGGGAGACGGTTTTCACGAAAACCAACTCAGTAAATCGGTGCTGCATCTTGCTATTGAGCAATTAACGTATGATGAAAACATCTTTTATTTTCCTGCGTATGAAATTTTAATGGATGATTTGCGCGACTATCGTTTTTATGCGGAAGATCTGTGCCACGTGGGAGAAAATGCCGTGCGCTATATGGAAACAGTTTTTGCAGATAGTTTTTTTTCTCAATTTACTAAAGAAAAATTAAAAGAGATTGAAAAAGAAAACAAATTGTTAAACCACAGAAAATTAAAATGAACTTAGAAGATATTTTTCATCCCTTTTCCGATTTGGATTTTGAGAAACACGCATTGGCATTGTTTCATTATCAATATGAAAAGAATGAGGTGTACCGTTCGTTTTGTAATCTGTTAAAAATTAACCTAAAAGAAATTTCAACATTAATACAAATTCCTTTTTTACCTATTTCATTTTTCAAAACACATCAGGTGAAAACGGGTGATTTTGTGCCGGAAACAGAGTTTTGGAGTAGCGGAACCACCGGAACCGAAACTTCCAAGCATTTTGTAAAAGACGTAACACTTTACGAACATTCTTTTTTGCATGCTTTTGAATATTTTTACGGAGATCCGAAAGATTACTGTTTTATGGCATTATTGCCCAACTATTTGGAACAAAAAAATTCTTCATTAATTTATATGATGAATAAATTGATTTCCGGTTCAAAATATGCGGAAAGTGGGTTTTATTTGCACAATTATGATGAATTATATGCAACAATTCACACATTACGAGAAAAAAAGATAAAAACTGTGTTGTTTGGAGTTTCTTTTGCTTTGTTGGATTTTGCGGAGCGGTATGAGGTGTGCGGTGAGAGGTGTGAGGTATGCGGTGAGGGTGCGCAATTATTAGTTTTTGAGACGGGCGG
>Ga0082212_10006556_pt1 | contig 15606 bp, 9 predicted proteins | sample TergutNt197P3_FD_71548 | JGI IMG/M metagenome (GOLD analysis project Ga0082212, IMG submission 71548) | Neocapritermes taracua P3 segment gut microbial communities from Petit-Saut dam, French Guiana - Nt197 P3 | ecosystem: Host-associated > Arthropoda: Insects > Digestive system > Gut ...
GGCGACATTCGGGATAGGCAGTATAATAACATGGTAGCGTATCCAGAGACTTCCTTATTTTTTCTCTATAACGCTCGGCCTGAAAATAACCGAATGTGTCAAGCGAATATTCGTAAATATGTTTACGGCTTGCGTTAAAATCCCGACTAACTATATACGGCTTGCGAGGTATTCCTTCTTCCATACTTCAAATTCTCTATCGGCTTCTTCAATGGTCATAAATTCCCCTTCCTCAATGCGATGAAAATGCTCCCACCACTCCTCCTGTGTGCCGTGGAACGGTACATTCGGGTTCCAATCATCGGACGACGAAACTTTGGAAAACGCTGTTCCGTATGCCACAGCAGGTTCGCCAACGGTCATCGGCTCATTTTCCGGTACTTGATACGATTTGCTTGTCATGACTTCATTTTTATTAAGATGTGACAAAGGTAAAAAACAAATTATGGGGACTTCTAAAAACTCAACAATGATTTTTCAAAAAGCCGAAGTCCAATAAAACTTTTTGAGAAATATCTTTTCAATTCTACCGGCAAAAATAAACAATTAGTTTGAAGTACAGCAAGAAAAATTTCAAAAAAATCTATCTATCTATCTATCTATCTATCTATCTGTGATATGCAGTTATTGCTTTTCTTTATATGTGCCGGAAAAATACCGGTTCAATCCCATTTTTTTCAAAAATGCGTGGTTATTCGCATTTTTGGTTGCTCGGTGTTGATAACTATTTGACATTCAAATGTGATGATGGCGCCCGTAATCATCCTTTGACGGAGAAATAAAAGGACAGTTGGATTAAGGAAATCGCGTCATCACTTCAAAACCCATGCGGCTATTATGGTACGGACAACGCCACTGGTCGGCTTTCACGCCGTTTTTCCGTGGCGTACCGTCAGGATTCACATTCCCGTACCATTCGCCGTATTCGTAGTCGATCATGTAGGTTTTTATCCACTCCCATGTACGCACGGCTGCATCGAGAAACTTTCTGTCGCCACTGATTTGCCATGCGTTCAGGCAACCTACTACCGTTTCGTTTTGCGGCCACCATTGCAGATTGGCATTCATGTGGTCGCTGGATTGATCATATTCATACATCATGGCTCCGTTTTCGTCAATACCCTGCTCTAACTGTACAGCGGCGAGATTTACGGCAATACGTTCGGTATCTTTCAGTATCTCTTCATCGCCCAGCGCTTCGGCGGCTTCTACCAGTAACCATGCAAATTCAATATCGTGCCCGTAGGAATCAATATCCCGCTGGTTCACCCAATCCATGGTCAGGTATAGCTGTTCGTGCCAGGTCGCCTGATTCAGCACTTTGTGCGACATGACGTATATTTCCTCCTGCAAATGTTTTCGCAAACCGGCGTCGTTCCAAACACGGTAAAGATTGGTCAGGGCTTCCAGTACATGAAGATTGGTATTCATCGTTTTGGGTGATCTTACTTCAATCATTTGCCATTCGCGGTCGAACGATTCGATGAACCCGCCGTTCACCGGATCGTAGGCATGTTCAATCAGCTTCCGGTACACGGCGATGGCGGCGTCTAAACTTTCCTTGTTGCCCGTTGCGCGGTAGTGTTCCGAAAGGCCGTAAACGGCAAAGGCATTCTGGTAGGTATTTTTTTGCATGGACAGAGGTTCGCCGTCGGCAGTTACCGTATAATATGAGCCGCCATATTCCGGGTCAATGAAATGATCGAGGAAATAACGCTGCGCTCTGTTGGCCAGCACGAGGTACTGTTCATCCTTCAGCATACGGTAAGCCGCTGAAAATGTCCAAACTAACCGGGCGTTCAGTATTCCGCCTTTCATGGCATTGGCTCTGGGCGTTCCGTCGAAATTCAGCGTTCCGTAAAAACCGCCTGCCGGGTCGGGCGAATGGCTGACCCAAAAAGGCATAATGTTTTCCGTCAGGTCCTGCACAATCTCCTGCCGGAGTTGCGCTACTATTTTGTCTTCTTCAGACATTCCGGTTGCACACGATGTGACAACCAATAAACATGTGATAATTACCAATATCAGATTTTTCATGATGATTTATTGTTTTAAAATTTGTTGCGCTGCCAATACCAAAAACATATAATGCGAAGAACCGCCTCCCATCACGTATTCCACCTGTTGCCAGAGGTATGGGAACACTAACAGTTCGGGGAAGTCGGGGCGTATCAGGGCTGTACCCGAAACTACGCCGCCGGGGATATACGACCAGTCGGCGCGGTTCAGGCCATAACCGACCGTTGCCGATTTAGCGCCGACGCCCGATGCAAAAGACTGGGTGTTGGAACCCGGATGGCATCCCAGAATGAAGTTAAGTGCATTGAAAACAATATCAGGCCCGAAAATATCAGGGTAAGCCGCGTGAAGGTAATAGTACTGGTATCCAAACCTCTGGATATCCCAGCCGGCGCCCCATATTTGCGGACGATACGGAACTCCGTAAGGCGTTCCGGCGCTTTGTCTTTCAAATTGTTCGCGTACAGCAGGTAAAGCATCGCGGATGGCTTTGGTAAAACCGGCGTCATTCATCTTTTTTTCAGCCCGCGCCACATACCAGCCTGTCTGACCAATGGTTCTGACAATCGTTTCGGTTTCCGACAACAAAAAGTCTTTATATTCTTTTTCGCCTGTGGTCAGGAATAACTCAACGGCTGCGTGTATTTTAGCCGATACGGAACGTTGATTTACTTCCGTAATTTGATAAAGTTCACGGGCGGCCTGCAATGCCTGTACGCTCAACGTATCGTTGAATCCCTTTAATACGCGCGACGTGCAGGCCAATTGTGCGGCTGTGGTCAGTTCGCGCGACGGATTGTTTTCGGTAAACACCCAGCGGTCGTCGGCGTTACCCTTGATACCGTCCGTTGCGGCAGCCACATCGCCAAGAAGCACATATTGCCGCAAATCGTTTGAAATGATACCCCGGTAAAGCCGTCCCAACGCACGGTAAGCGCCCACTACCGACAAAGCGCCATGTTCTATCTGTTGCAGGAGATCATTCTTGCCGTCGGGCTGGTGAATTTCGGCTATCCGTGTGCACTGATCAATGGAAGTGACATCGTAATCAACATTAAAGGCTTCGTAAGCCATCGCTAATATATAGGTTTCTCCCGCCTGCGATTCCACGCGAAGGTCGTCATCGCCTGCATCGTGCCATCCGCCTATATTCAATCCCGGAACAATATCGCCCGGATTATACTTAGTAAGCGTTGAAGGCCCCTGCACATAACCGTCAATGTGATTGTAATTCACCGGCGCCATACGTGCATCATCGTCATGGCAGAGGTCATGCCATACACGGTATTTTTCGTTCACCCGCATATGACACATCTGTACGGGTAGGAAATATTCCAGTACCGGCTGCCATACGCCCCGGTCGTAAATATCATTCGCAATACGGAAAACGGATGATTCCGATGCTCCGTAACGAATCCTGTACAGACCTTCTTCCCTCACGTTAGTGAAATCAAACTTCAGGTAATTATAGCGCAGGAACTGCCCCCAATTCTGACCGGATGCCGTGAGAACCTGTTGTTCGCCGTTTTCGGTAATCCTGTAAAGAACAGGCGTCTCGCGTTTGGTATCCCGTTTGTCCATTTCAATGATGGCCACTTTCGGCTGGTTGGGATGGTATCCTACCTGCGACGTTTGAATGACAGGCGTATATACCCAGTCGTTGACCATCGTGGGCGTGATAACCCATTGAATAGCGCCTTTGGTCGCTCCGGCAGGCACTTCGCTGCTGACCACAAACCAGCCGTTATTGTGGTTCATGCGACCATCGTATAATTTCAAATCTGCGCCTTTCGTCTCGATGGTAAACCGGTTGTACGGATCATCCGGACGCACGGTAAACCGCTTACCTGTGGCGTACGGCTCGGCGATGACGTCGTCGGCGATGATCGGATTGTATCGCTTGTTATCGCCCGACAACATCTCTTTGTTGGCTTTTGCATCCGGCAGATTGAAATTTCCTGTATGCAAATAGTTTGGCGGCAATGTTAGAGTGGGGCCGTTGGGTTGCTCGGGGAAAATACCATGTTTGTTGTCCATGATCCAAGGCATTCCGAACAGTGCGCCGGGGAACAGTTCCATGTTAAAACACATTTTGCCGATAAATTGGGCAGGAACCGGACGGTCAAGATCGACCGTGACGATAACCGAAGCGCCTTCGCCTTTGACAGTAACGGTATAGTTGAATTGGAAATCCGGATAAATCATCGGATTAAACGCCCTCAAATGGCGGGAAGAATCCGGAAAACTCAGCGCGGTAGTAATCGTATTGGCGGCCTCGTTCATGTCGCGTTTGCCCTGTTTGGGCACCGGCTGCCATTGTCCGGGCGTTTGTTCAAAACGGATATCGCCATTGGTAGCGACGCGATTGCCGTGCATAATAATACTTACGCCGCTTTGATGACCTTCGGGATAAATATCGTCGAAGGCCATCACATCCACGCCCTTGTTCTGAAAATAGCCGGATGCGGTGTTCAACTTAAAGTCCTGCGCTTGCAAAGTCACTAATCCGGGCAGGATGAATAAACAAAAACAGATAATAGGTTTTTTCATGAAATGATGATTTGATGATCGTAAAATAAGTTTCGGCACAAAGGAATAAAAAAGATTAAATAAATCAAAATACAAAGTGGGATAATAATAATATCCCTTTCCGTATTATCATATAACTTATTTTTATATTTTTGTGCCAAGAAAAAAATCTATTGTTATTCATAAATAAAACAAAGAACAATGAAACCATTCATCACAACAGCATTATCTATCTGCCTGTTTTTTACGGCATGTAACCAACCGGCAACAACCGGCAAGTCGGGCGTACCCGCACAGTTTACCATCAGCAAGACGCAACTGATGGACAAGATCAAAGGCGGATGGGCAGGGCAAACTATTGGTTGTACTTACGGAGGCCCCACCGAATTTAAGTATCCGGGCACTATGATTCAGGATTATGTACCTATCGAATGGCCCGACGGCTTTATTAAATGGTATTATGAAAATGCTCCGGGACTGTACGACGACGTCTATATGGATTTGACGTTTGTGGAAGTATTTGACCGTTTGGGGCTTGATGCGCCTGCCGATTCGTTTGCCATGGCTTTCGCTCATGCGGGGTATCAGTTGTGGCACGCCAATCAGGCCGCACGTTACAATATTTTGCAGGGTATCATGCCGCCTGCTTCGGGTCATTGGCTCAACAATCCTCACGCCGACGACATTGACTACCAGATTGAGGCTGATTATGCGGGTTTGATGTCACCCGGAATGCCTAACACCGCTTCGGAAATATCCGACAAAATAGGGCATATCATGAATTACGGCGACGGCTGGTATGGCGGCGTGTATGTAGGCGCAATGTATACGCTGGCCTTCATTTCGGATGATGTGAAATTTGTGGTAACTGAGGCGCTTAAAACGATTCCCGAACAATCAACTTTCTATCAATGTATGAACGATGTTATCAGGTGGCACAAAGAGTTTCCTGACGACTGGAAACGTACATGGTTTGAATGCGAGAAAAAATGGAGTTCGGATATAGGTTGTCCCGACGGCGTTTTTGTACCGTTTAATATCGATGCCGTTATTAACTGCGCTTACGTCATTATCGGGCTGCTTTACGGCGACGGCGATTTTTTTAAAACCCTCGATATTTCTACCCGTTGCGGGCAGGATTCGGACTGTAATCCGGCAACGGCAGGCGGTATTCTGGGCGCGCTCATCGGCTACGACAAGATACCTGCCTACTGGATGAAAAATCTGAAAGAGGTGGAAGACATGGATTTTGCTTACACTACCATTTCGCTGAATAAAACCTACCAGATGAGTTTTAATCAGGCGCTTCAGGTGATTGAACGCGGAGGCGGCAAAGTGGAAGGGGAACAGGTAACCATCGTCTGCCAGCAACCCGTGCCGGTACGCTACGAAAAAGCATTTGAAGGGCATTATCCTGTTCAACGTATCAACATTCGCAAAAATCTCAATCCATCAGCCGAATTTGAATTTGAAGGAACCGGTTTTGTGGTAAGAGGCGGCGTCCGTTGCGACGACAGGTCATACGTAGCTGAAGTGGAAGTATATGTAGACGGACAATTGATGGAAACAGCCAAACTTCCTGCCAGTACTCAGTCCCGTCGCCTCGAATTGACATGGAAATACCAATTGCCCAAAGGAAAACATCAAGTAAGTTTCAAATGGCTTAATCCAAAGTCCGGCGCCACAGTCAACGCTTCTGAAGCGCTGATTTATTCGGATGCACCGGTTGTAAATCATCATCAATAACAATTAAGAATTAAGAAGTAAGAACTAAGAATTTATTAATAATTAACAATTTATCATTAACCATTATTTTCCATGTTTATAGTAAGTAATTATTCATTAGCCGTATTTTTTTGTGTCATCACCATGCTTTGTTGGGGTTCGTGGGGCAATACCCAGAAACTCGCAGGTAAAACATGGCGTTACGAACTTTTTTATTGGGATTATGTGATTGGTATCCTGTTGTTTGCGTTGCTTTCTGCATTCACGCTGGGAAGTTTCGGGACGCAGGGACGCAGTTTTATCCCTGATCTCTGCCAGGCCGAGTGGGGCAACATTGGCAGCGCTTTTCTGGGCGGTATTATTTTTAATGCTGCCAACATTCTGCTTTCGGCGGCCATTTCCATTGCCGGCATGTCGGTTGCTTTCCCTGTAGGAATCGGACTTGCTTTGGTATTGGGCGTGCTGATCAACTACATGGGCGCTGCAAAGGGCGATCCGGTGTTGTTGTTTTGCGGCGTAGCATTGGTGACGGTTGCTATCATTCTCAACGCTTTGGCCTATAAAAAGCTGACTGCAAAAACAAAGAAAGTATCTTCAAAAGGTATAGTTATTTCGTTGATTGCAGGTTTGCTGATGTCGTTTTTCTATCGTTTTGTAGCCGCTTCGATGGATTTGGACAATTTCGTCAATCCGGCTGCGGGCAAAATGACGCCTTATACGGCCATGTTCATATTCGCCTGCGGAATTTTCATTAGCAACTTCATTTTCAATACCATTGCCATGAAGAAACCGTTTGAAGGATCGCCGGTAAACTATCGCGAATATTTTAAGGGACGATTCAGCATCCATTGGGTAGGCGTTTTGGGCGGGCTCATTTGGGGGCTGGGCAATGCATTCAACCTGATTGCCGCTGGAAAAGCCGGAGCCGCCATTTCCTACGGGCTGGGACAGGGCGCTACGTTAGTATCGGCATTTTGGGGCGTGGTGATTTGGAAAGAATTTAAGGAAGCGCCTGAAAGCGCCAATAAGTATCTGTATGCCATGTTTGCCTTATTCCTGTTTGGATTGGGATTGATTATTGCGGCAGGGGCGTAGATGTGTGTCAGGAAATTGATACGACACTATTGATAAATTCTTTTCCCCAGATTCAACCCCAGCGCTTTTTTTAACGCTGTAAGTTCTTTGTATTGCATTCCAAGCGTTTCAAAAAGATGGATGTCGTTGTTGCTTTCCGCCTGCTGCATGGCGAGCGATATTTCTTTTAGCCGCATCATCACCCGCTTGTTTTTGTATACGAGTATCCCCTTGGGCGCTACTTCCGTCAGATTGTTTTCTTCCGTTTTGATGATTGCTCCGCGTCGACGGTGAATTTTGCTTAATTCATACTTGGGTTCAAATCCGGCGGCCAAACGGCTGATTTCAGGGTCGGGATGTTGCGTAAAATACATGTCGTTGACCATTGCTCCGTTTTGTACCAATTGCTTGTATTCCTCAAAAATTGTACGCAGTAACGGTTGTCGTAAATCCAGTTCGTCCGTACATAATTCACGAATGATAAAACCGGCAACGGTCAATCCTGTTTCGCCGGTTGTTTCGTCCGCTTCTACCAGCGTTTCCTGTCCGTAACGCAGCATCAGACGGATAATTTCCAGTTCGGCCTGTGCCAGCTCTTTTTGTTCGCGTAGCTGTTCGTGCGGAATCTCAAGTTCCGGGTTTACAGTTTCAGGTTTTTGGATTGGGGTTTCGGGTTGCTGCGGTTCGCGATGTGTTTTAGAAACGTCGGTTCGGCGTTGATCGTCAAGTCGTTTTTGCCGCATGGTTTCCGCCGTTTTCGCAAGCATCTGTTCATCCATTCCGAACATGCGCGCACATTCCTTCAAGTATACTGACCTTGTGATGGACTGCGGTATCAGCGAGATGGATTGCACCACGTCGGTGATGAGTTGCGAACGTTTGATGGGGTCGTTTTTGGCGTCGTCCAGCAGTAACTGCGCCTTGAAGGTGATAAAATCCGTTTCATTGGCGCGGATGAATGTTTCCAGTTCCGAGGCGCTGTGCGTACGTGCGAATGAATCGGGGTCTTCGCCGTCGGGAAAGAGTAAGACTTTCACATTCATGTCTTCCTGCAATATCAGATCGATACCGCGCAACGACGCTTTGATGCCTGCCGAGTCGCCGTCGTAAAGCACCGTGATGTTTGGCGTGAACCGTTTCACCAATTGTATTTGTTCCACAGTTAACGCCGTTCCCGACGAGGCCACCACATTTTCGATACCTGCCTGGTGCATCGACAATACATCGGTGTAACCTTCCACCAGGAAACATTTATCGTTCTGCACGATGCTCTTCTTTGCATGAAAAATCCCGTAAAGGACTTTACTTTTGTGATAGATTTCCGATTCGGGCGAATTGAGGTATTTCGCCGCCTTTTTGTCGGCTTTGAGGATGCGTCCGCCAAAAGCGATAACCTTTCCAGAAAGGCTGTGGATGGGAAACATTACCCGCTCGCTGAACCGGTCGAAAACGCCGCGCTCGCCTTTGATACTCAATCCCGTTTCCACGAGAAATTCTTCTTTGTAGCCATCTTTTAGCGCGTTTCTTGTGAAAGCGTCGCGCGCTTCGAGGCTGTAACCCAATTCAAAACTTTTGATGATGTCATCGCGAAAGCCCCGTTCCTTAAAATAACTCAATCCGATGGCCGCGCCTTCGCGCGTGTTGAAAAGATTGTCCTGAAACACCCGTGCGGCATAGGCCGAAACCACCATCAGACTTTCGCGCCGGTCGTTTTGTTCCTTTTCCTCCGGCGTTTGTTCCTTTTCTTCGACGGGAATGTTGTATTTCTTTGCCAGATAACGAAGCGCATCGGCATATCCCAGATGCTCGTGTTCCATGATGAAGTTCACGGGATTACCGGCTTTTCCGCAACCGAAACATTTGTAAATATTTTTAACGGGCGACACGACAAACGAGGGCGTCCGCTCGTTGTGAAAAGGGCAGCAACCCTTATAATTGGCGCCCGTCCGTTTGAGCGAAACGAACTCGCCCACGACATCAACGATGCGCGCCGCGTCAAAAATCCGTTCGATGGTGGTTCTGTCTATCATGCCGTTAATCACTAATAAACAGCGTACCCTGCTCCGGCTTTTTCAATTCAAAGGGAATATCAGGGAAACGGTCAACCACCGGTGTTGCGGGTGGTTCCGGATTTGGAGGCGGGTTGATTTCCTGCTGCGGCGCAGGTTCGGCAGGCGGCAATGGCTCTATTTCTTCCACGCGGGCAACTTCCAACGTTGAAAGACGTTTCCCCCTGGCGCGGAAACTCTTTACGGCGATGAACTCGTCGGCTACTACGATTTCCTTCGGTTTGTGTTTCGACAAACCGCCGAAGACGATTCTGAAACGCGGACGGATTTCACGGCTCAGACCTTTCAACTGTTGTACGCCTTCGCCAACAAACGATGTCAATTGCGCCGATTGCTCGAACAGAAAACGTTTCAGATACCAGAACTTCGATTCCGGATCGTAATAAACAGCCGTAAAAATCGTCGAAGGGTCAAATTTTTCGATCAACCGGACATTATCTTCAAAATGCTGCAAGATACCGAAGCCCGTAGTGCGGTAATTACCGTCGCCGGTAACAATCAATATCCTGTCCTTGCTGTGAAATTCGCCAAGCAGCGTACCGCGCCCCTCTTCGTTGATCCTTTGCACATCGGCGTCCCACCAGATTTGTTTTCCGCCGAGCGTTGAGCCGCCCTTTTCCTTGAGCGTGATTTTGTGGATAGCGTACCGCGTGAGGATATTGCCCTGCGCATCGCGTCCCCTGATGACGACATCGGCAAAGTTGACGTCCATGTTAAGCGTTTTCAGGCGTGGGCGCGGTTTCAGCGTGATGCGCAACAACTCTGCTTCTCCGTTGGGATTGGCGCTGAAATATAACAGTTGCGAACCCTGCTCGCCGCGAGTGAGATGATATTCCCTGTCGCGCATGATGCCCGATATGGCGCACCGTTTGATCATGATCGGGCCGTTGCGTCCGTCGCGGTACACGATATTATAAATAGTGCGGTTGTCGTTGCGCTGGAACACATTCACGTAGTGCAGGTTCTTGCCGAAAAAGGCTTTTTCCGACACCTTGCTCACAATGTACGAACCGTCTTTACGGATAGCAATGATTTCGTCCAAATCCGAGCAATCGCATACGTACTGGTCTTTTTTCAGACCATAGCCTGCGAAACCTTCTTCGCGGTTGACATACAGTTTCTCGTTGGCAACAACCACGCGCGTAGCGGCAATCGTGTCGAAACTGCGCAGTTCCGTTTTGCGTTCGCGGCCGGCGCCGAATTTTTTCTTGATGCGTTTGAAATATTCGATGGTGTAGCGGACAAGGTTTTCCAAATCGTTTTGCACCTTTTCCATTTCGTCTTCCACCGCCTTAATGTGTTCGTCGGCTTTTTTGATGTCGAATTTCGAAATGCGACGTACCGGTTTTTCGGTGAGTTTGACGATGTCCTCGTGCATGATTTCGCGGCGCAATAAATGGCGGAACGGGTCGAAAGCCTTGTCGATGGCTGTAAGTTGTTCTTCCCACGACGCTGCGTCCTTTTCTAATTCGCGGTAGATGCGCTGTTCAAAAAATATCTTTTCAAGCGACGAATAATGCCAGTCCTCATTGAGTTCGTTCATGCGTATTTCAAGTTCGCGACGTAACAGTTCCTTTGTCTGGTCTGTGGTAAGGCGCAGGATGTCAGACACGCTGAAAAATATCGGATGGTCGTCCCTGATCACGCAGGCGTAAGTGGAAATAGACAGTTCGCAATCGGTGAAAGCGTAGAGCGCATCAATGGTCACATCGGGCGATACATCATTGGCTAAATACAGCATGATTTCTACGTTTCGCGCCGTATTATCGTCCACCTTTTTGATTTTAATTTTGCCCTTATCGTTGGCTTTTTTGATGGATTCGATGAGTTTCTCGGTGTCCTGCCCGAAAGGTATTTCGGTAATCACCAATGTTTTGTTGTCCACCTTGTTGATGCGGGCGCGGACTTTTACCTTTCCGCCGCGGGCGCCGTCGTTATAGTTGGCGCAATCAGCCATGCCGCCTGTCGGGAAATCGGGAAAGAGCGCGAAAGGTTCGTTTTTAAGGTGAGAAATAGCGGCGTCAATAATTTCGTTAAAATTATGCGGCAATATTTTAGAAGCAAGCCCTACGGCAATCCCTTCGACACCCTGCGCCAGCAGCAGCGGAAACTTCATCGGCAGGGTTACCGGCTCCTTGTTGCGACCATCGTAGGACGACATCCACTCAGTGGTCTTGGGATTGAAAGCCACTTCGAGCGCGAATTTCGACAGCCGCGCCTCGATGTAACGGGGAGCAGCAGCGTCGTCGCCCGTGAGAATATTCCCGAAGTTACCCTGCATATCAATCATCAGCTCCTTCTGCGCAAGTTGCACCAGCGCATCGCCTATGGAAGCGTCGCCGTGCGGGTGGAACTGCATGGTAAACCCGATGATGTTGGCCACCTTGTTGAATCGCCCGTCGTCCATGCGGAACATGGCATGCAGGATGCGGCGCTGCACCGGTTTCAGACCGTCCCCGATATGCGGCACGGCGCGTTCGAGAATCACATACGAAGCATAATCAAGGAACCAGTCGCGAAACATTCCCGTAATGCGGTGCGTTTTACCTTCCTCTACTCTGAGCAAGGCATCGTACTTGCCTCCCGCGCTTTCGCTATCTATCGCTTCCTCTTCCTCCTGCACCGGCTCTTCTACCGTATCTTCAGTAGATTCATCTATATTTGCGTCTTTGTTGTCTAATTCTTCGGCCATTCTTGTATGAACATTTGAGCTGGCAAAGTAACCCATTTTGGCGGAAAAAGAAAAATGAAAAATAAACGGGGTACATTTTCAAATTGTCGTTTTTGTGCCGAGTACCGAATCCGAAGGATTCATAATATTAATGCCAATCAAAAGTTGAACTGTTTTTAATTTACTGATAATCAATTGACCGCAGGCCATTCATCTCAATAAAAAAATGCAAAACATGCTCCGTGATTATCTTCGGTGCAACCGCCTCGCTAAGTAAATTTCCGAATTTGGCATGTTTTTACTTCCGTATTTGGCATATTTTTACTTCTGAACGGATTTTACTTTTTCAACGCACAATGAATCAGCCTGTTGTTTGGAAAAACTGCCGATTTGCTGCTACGCTGTCATTTTTTCAGGATTAATGCTCAACACTTCAAGTATCTCCTTTTTATCCACTTGAACAAAATGACCTAAAATTAGCACCAATTTTGTCCATTACACCAATTATAATTAATTGAATAATTGATTGACAAAACGCGGATGAAACGGATTACTAAATGTCACTCAACATAGGGTTATCAGTCCACCTTATGCTAACCATTTAGATAACCTTTTGCTGACCTCCTCTTCAGAACTGACTATCCCTTTTTCTGATTGCTCTAAACCAATATTTACTTTGCGATGCAGTTCGGATATGAAAAAATCCAACGGAACCGCATTACATTCCGAAGCCGCCTGTTTTCCCGAAAGGATATGCTCCCCGGTATCGTGTATTGACACAAAATCCAACGACTTTAGAAATGCCAACAAACTATTTCCTGCTTTTGTCTGTTCATTGATGGTCAAGGTTAATGTTTGCATATTACTTCTATTTTTATTCACTGCAAATATAACTGTTTTCGCTGTCAACTGAAAAATTATTCCGATTTCACCACATCCGCCGGATTTTCAACGCTTGCCCTGTACACCCGCCACCCGACGCAGAGTACAATCACCAATGCCAGAACTAAAATAATTGACAAATATATCCAGGCCGGAATGGTTGTCTGTTTTACATAATTTTCCAACCAGCGTTGCATAATGAGATAACCTGCCGGAAAAGCAATTGCAGCCCCGATAATCAGCAACAGAAAATATTCTTTGGCAAACATGGCAAGGATATCGCCTGCCGTAGCGCCGTTGATTTTACGAATGGCAATCTCTTTGCGGCGTTCCTCGCAGGTGAGCGAAATCAACGAAACAAAACCAAATACGCAAATCAGTACGCAAATTGCAGAAACAAATGATAATAACTTAAGCAAGGCATTCTCGGATTTCAGGTTATCTTCAAAAATTTCTTCTGCGTGATATATTGCATCTATGTGAAAATCATTTTTCAATTTTTCGATTTTTTTTATGCAGGATTTCCACATACCTTCATGATATTTAAACAGAACAGATCTACCATACATAGTTGTGCCTCGGATACGCATCATTGCCGATTCTCTTTCGGGCCATGGCTTTAAATAACAAACCGGTTTAGCCTCAATAGTTGGGAAATTGTAAACATTTTTGATCACGCCCTTAACTGTAAATCTGCCGTCGGCAAACTTCTTGCCGACAGGATCGTGCCAGCCAAATTCCCTGACTGCGGTTTCGTTAAGCATAACCACAGAGTCGGGATCGGCATTGGTCAACATTTCGCCTGCCAATAACTGTAAATCATAAAAATTGATGAATTCCGGCGAAACATACATCATGTCTAATTCAATTTTTTTTCCGTCGGCAAATTGATCATCCCACGAACTAATCTCTCGTTTTACACCTCTTCCTTCAGGTAATAAATCCGTAAGTCCTCTTGCATCAACAACTTCAATAATTTCAGGTATTAGTTTCAACTGATGAGCCAATACGTCAGCATTACCTCCAAATACGATAACCGATCCTCTGTTTTTAAAAGAAAAGCCCAGCTCGCCTGAATGATGCAGGAAATACATTTGTTTCATAATAATAATGGTACAAAAAGCAATACCGATGCTGATGACCAATTGTGCCACTACCGAAACTTTCCGGAATATTTTTTTATTGCTTCGGCGGATGGACAAATTCAGTGTTCTACGCCGGAAGATAAACAATATTGTCCAAAATACCAATAGTGTAACTAAAATGACACTGCCAATGTACACAAACATTTCAGAATATATGGCAGGTAAATTCATTTGTATCTCCGACATTTTCAAAAAAGGCTTGTGTACCCATTGTGTCATGATGCAGCCCAACAAGACGGAAAATAACAATGTGAGAAGAAATTCGACCGAGAGCATCGTTAGTAGCGAATCATCCGAAGCGCCGCACACCACGCGCAAAGCCAATTCTTTTTGCCGTATTCGGAAACGACTCACAAACAGGGCCAGATAATTGAACAGCGAACACAAAACAACCAACAAACCGGATAAGGCAAAAATAGAGATATATTCAAATTTTACTTCTCTTCGTATTTCCGGGTCGGTGTAACGTATTTTTGTTAATGGTTTAATCGTCATCCTGCTAATATTGGCTTTTCCTTCTCCGGTATTGTGTTCGTATAATTTCTTCTCAAAGGCTTCTATGTTTATTCCTGGAAACAATTCGATAATTGTATGAGGCATCCAAGCTCTCCAATCTACACTTGGATCCGGATGAGGAGCGCTTTGCGGTCTGATAAATTCGAATGGATAATTACTTTGCTTGGGCATTCCAGAAACAACCGCACAAATTTCTTGATACAAGTTATTATCATCTCTTCCAAAATAAGTATCGAAAAGTTGTATCTTTCTTCCTATAGGATTTTCATTTCCAAATAGTTGTTTTGCTTTTTCCTGTGTGATAGCAACTTTACTGTAATTCCCGGGAATCAGAAAATCACTATTGCCTTCCAAAATTTTCACGTCGAACATCCGGAAAAAAGAAGAATCGGCAGAAATAATCAATATCTGAAAAAACTCTACATCTTCCACTGCAACAGCATCTAAACTGGGAATGGGAGGATATAATGAAGTCGCATTTGCAATTTCCGGAAATGTTTCTTTCAAATATGCTGCTAATGGATCAGGATGCCTTCGGTAATTTGAAGCACCTGCTGGATCGGATGGACGCGGTCTGTACACCACATACATTTGCCCGGCGTTTTTGTAGAAACTGTCGAAAGTCATTTCGTAACGAATCCATAGCGTTGCCAGCGCAAAACAGGTAAAACCCACCGCCAGACCAACCACGCTGACGAGCGTCTGGTTTTTGTATTTCCGCATGTTGCGGAAAGCAATTTTAAGGTAATGGAGGAACATGTTTTGATTGATTATTTTTGATTTATTAAACTCTTACTATCATGAAAAATATCCATCTGTTCGGGGTACAGGATCATGCTGTTGGTATGGCCGAAATAACGTGTCACTACACGCGGCATCAATGCTAACCGGCGACTGTATGACACTGTATTATGGCGGGCTGAAATGATCACCAGCAGGTCGTTTTCGTTCAACTCGCCGGCCACGGTTTTCATGA
>Ga0082212_10006557_pt1 | contig 15604 bp, 10 predicted proteins | sample TergutNt197P3_FD_71548 | JGI IMG/M metagenome (GOLD analysis project Ga0082212, IMG submission 71548) | Neocapritermes taracua P3 segment gut microbial communities from Petit-Saut dam, French Guiana - Nt197 P3 | ecosystem: Host-associated > Arthropoda: Insects > Digestive system > Gut ...
CGTCGCAGGTAACACTCTGTATTTGAATTCCAAGTGACAACAGATTATGTAAATCTTCACTTATTTCTTGGAAATATTCTCCATTACTTAAGCGATATATTTGATGAGTATTTTCTACATCGTTTGTTTTCCCGGTGCCGGTGGTGCTTTTCTACCGCAAGATTTTGTTGCTTGGGACAACGTAAAGTTAGTGGAAGCATTTGCTATATTTTGTCCGTTAATATTGCTAAATGTTATGTCTTTATAAAATGCTTTTCCTCTTATTCTCGAATCTACAAAAATGCCGTTGCCGTTACCGGAATTCAACATCACTCGTGTTCCGTTTATGTTAATATTCTCGAAGCGTACATCAACAGTAAAATTATTATTTTGATAGGTATAAAAAGAAATAGCATGTTGTTTAGAATTAATCAAATCAATATTTTTAAACGAAATATTAGTGATATTGTATTGAGCGTCACCCAACGAAATGTCGATAGCGCCTCTGTTATTGCTTCGCCAAACATCGCGGTTAGTTCCGCCATGATATATGGAAATGTCGCTAAAAACAGAATAACCATCGGTGCTAAAAGGCATGCCGAGGAAAGTGGCATCTATTCTCAATCCTTTTTCTATCGGGTCAATGATAACGCAATGATGCGCCTTGTTTTGTCTTCCACCGAAAAAGCCGATTCCGGCAGCTCGCCAATTATTTTCCGATGTGTTGTAACGAAATGTGTTATTATAGCATAATTGTCCGTTTGCCGACCATGTTGCCATATCGTCGTCGCCATTGTTGCGGAAACTGCTATATTCTACAATACAATTTCTGGCACCTTTACACAGATTGATTCCATCGGCATAGTTGTTACGAAAGCGACAGTTAATAACATGCAGATTGTCTGCCACTACTATACTGCTTGTGTAATTGGCAATCCAAGCGCCATTATCAAAATGTACAACCCACACATTTCTAATGGTAGAATTTATACCGAAACAACCTTCCAAACCTTTTCCTGCCGATTGACTTTCGTTTCGATTATAATAACGAACATTGCTCGCAGTGGTAATGTATAATCCGTCTAACAGAATATTGCTTGAGTTGGTTTCAATTCCTTTTGAACCTGAAGGAGAATTGGCAGTAAAATGGAGCTGTGTGTACCACATTCCTGCGCCGATTATTTTAGTGTTGTTTGCATTGATATTGATTTTATTGGGAACATTATACACACCTGTTGGAATGTAAATAATTTTTCCGCCATTATTTAAAATAAATGTACATAAGTCACTGCCATTACCGATATATTCTACTTTATTGGGATCGGTTATTGAGGCAAATGTAGTGGCAGGAGCAACCGGTTCTAATTCCACAAAATCAATAGTATAAGGAGTAGCGTTGTTGTCTGTTTTCACTAATCTGAACTTTGCGCCTGCCGGAATGTTTTCCGACAATAAGATTTTTGTTTCGTCAAAACGCATACGAACAATTCCGTTAGTTTGTGGAGAATTAAAAGCTACATTTTGGTCTCCCGAAAAAAAATGCCACGCCCAATAAGAATTAAGAGTAATATCGGCTTTTTTTACATCATTTACATATAATGCTACATTGCCTTGAATACCTGTTTGGCGGTTGACATCTGTTGGCAACGAAAAACGAATGACCATGCCGTTGGCTGCTTCTTCATTTGTCCATTCGATGTATGAATTTTGGGCGATTAATTGAGTAGCAACTTGGTTGGATGCTTCGCTTTGAACATCATTTTGATTAAAACTTTTAGGTAAAATTGTACCATTGGTAACACATTTGCCAGATTCGGCTTCATATCTTTTGTAAGGTCTATTGTAATAGCCTCTTTTTCTTTGCATCATCGGGAAAAGTAACGTGTTGAAAATACAAAATATTAGTATTAAGGTTTGTTTACAAAAATACTAACTTAATACATAAAATCCAACTCATTTTCAATTTCTTCGTACAATGTATTGGTGTTTTCCGTGTTTTTCCATACCAATAGTTTTGTCAATAATGTTGATGGTTCGTTTAAACTGCCTATTTTTTTGAGGACAACAATCATAGCGTTTTTTACTGCGGCATTTTGATTGTTAATCGAATCAACGGCAACAGCAACATATTTATCTATTTCTTCTGCAGGCAGCAATTGATATTTCCGTGCTATCAACAACCACGCCGACAACTTGGCGAAACCTTCCGTTTTTTCTATCCAATCGGAAATTAATCTCTCCGAATATGGTAATTTTGAAAATAAATTGAAACAGCAAATTTCGGTAATTCCTTGCGTGGGAAACATATCTGCCCATTCTTGTGCTGTTTCAAATGAAAATTCATCAATAGGATAAAGATAAGTTGCCAGTATCATTGTTTCACGGATACGCAAGTGCCAAAGCCTTTCTGCAAGCAGTTTATTTGGAGTAAATTTTTGAGATAATGCTTTGATTTCCGGCAAAAGCGCGCCATAATTTAATTTATATGACAATCCTTTGCGTTCCATATTTTCGGAAATTTCTCCGTTCATACGCATACGCAGAGCCGACTTTATTTTTTTGAGCTGTTCTTCAACTTCTGGATTATATGGAAATATTTTTTTTTTCATAAAAAGTGGAAAAAAGAACGCAAATAACACGGATAACGCAGATTTTCATGGATTTTTATTTAGACAAAAGTAATCTATGAAAATCTGCGTTATCCGCGTCATCTGTGTTCAAAACTTTTAGAATCTCCAGCCGAAAGTAGTAGCAATATTATGAATACGCGACTTGCTTACCACAGGTTCGGAGAAATTAAATGGGTAGAAATTGTCTTTCTTCGCATTATAAACGTATGCTATATCGAAGAAGAAAAATCTTGCTCTATACCCGAAACCGGCAGTATAATACGAGTTATTTTTCGGAATGGTGTAATGACTTACGGTTCCTGCTGTAAGTATCTCTAAATTATTATTTTCTACCGAAGCTTTTACCGGAGATGTAACAAAAGAATATCCCAATCTTGCGCTAAATGCATTGTTTATTCTATACTCGCCGCCAACCCGCAATGAGTGTGAAATTTGAAAATCTTCCTTTATAAATGAATTTTGGGTAGAAAAATTGATCCCGTCAAAGTCAATCGACGCATAATTTTTCAATTCATAATCAACGCTGATAATTCCTTTATTTCCCAACACAGCAGCTATTCCGGTATTAAAAATAATAGGCGTTGTCATATTGAAACCGGTCCAACCATTATACCAACCACGACCATCAATGGATTGTTTATCAGGTCTATTTTCTCCGGGAGCTTGATAAGTAGAAGAAGCACTCATACTAAAACTTTCTTCTGCTGTAAAAAAAGTAGGTGTTTGGATAGATGCGCCTATACGCAAGAAGTCAACTGGACGTACAATCGCGCCGAGTTTTAAATTAAAACCTGTTGCAGTTGTTGACCAAAAGTTTAATAAATCAAAAGAGCCGAATTTAAAATTGTCGAAAGTGTAATAATCTTCATAAAATTCACTTTCCATATTATAATCGAAAGTTCTGATGCCTACACTTGCTCCCAAGTACAACATATTGCTGATATTGGCTCCGTACGAAAAATTCCATTCTCCCAATGTACCTTTTTCCCTAATAGACGGCATTCCATTTGCAAGCCAAGAAAATTCTTCGTCATCGAATATTCTGTACAAGCTCAAATCTTCAGTAGCATCAAATAAATTTGCAGGCACCATATTATCGCCATAAATATAATCTAAGATAGAAACAATGGTAAAATCGGTTTTCATACCTCTCGTGCTGTGAAAATTTTTCAAGCGGTCGTATGTTATCGAAAAATTAGAAGCTATCAATCCGCTGCTTCTATTTTCGTTAAGAAAGCTTGCTACGATTGCAAAGTTGTTAAAATTAAAATTAGCCCTTGTGTTCGAAATAGTAGAGGAATTTGTTTCCATCAGCGACTTGTTTATGTACATATTCGTGGTAAAGGACAATTCTGACTTGCGGAAAACACCCAATCCAGCCGGATTTTTCGAGATAGCGGTAGCGTCGCCACCCAATGCATTGAATGCGCCACCCATACCCATATAACGAGCAGTTCCCATAATGTCGGATTGATAAAACCGCAAAGCGTCCATTTGACCTTGTGCGCTTACGCACATAGCGACAGCTACAAGTGATAAAGTAAAAATTATTTTTTTCATACGTTTATATAATTTACGATTTTGAATTTAAGTTTATATTGCGATTATCTTCTTCCACCGCCACCGCCGGAAGAAGGTCTTGACGATCCTCCGCCACCACCGCTATAACTTCCACCTCCGCTACTTCCTCTCGAAGATGATGGTGCAGAATAAGAAGACCCGGAACTGCTGCGCGAAGAAGAACCGCTGTTGTTATAACTGCTTCCTGACGATGAACTTGAACGGGTTGATGAACTGTTTGGTCTTGCCGTTTCTGTATTTGACTGACGGGTTGTTTCCGCCGGTCGTACATTGTTCGCTGGGCGAGTAGCCTCTGTTGGTCGCATGCTATTTGTTGGTCGTGTGTCGTTCGAAGGTCTTGTATTTACATTAGCCGACGAGCGAGTTGATGTACTCGGTCTTACCGTATTATTCGCTGGTCGATTTGCACTGTTTGTCGGTCTTACGTTATTCGCCGGGCGAGTATTATTATTGACGGTGCGAGGATTTCTATGAGGTGTCCAATGAGGCGATGACCACGCCCAAGAATTGCAAGAGTTCCAGCAAGGTCTGTTCCAGCCCCAGCCCCAACTTGGTCCCCAAAAAGCAGGATGACCCCAAGCCCAAGAATTCCAGCCCCATCCCCACGAGTTCCATCCCCAAGAATTCCAGCCGAAACTCATATTCCAAGTTGGTCCCCAAATGAGCGAATTGTTCCAAGTGTTGAAAGAGTTATTAGCAAAACCGTCAACATATATGTCGCCTGTTACTTGGTCGACGATTACATTGGCGTTGGTTACATATACGTTGGAGCCGTTGAACCGTGCCATTTGCCTTGTGAATTCAAAATCTTCGGCTTCGTTCACAGAAGAAGCAATAATTGATGCTGCCAAACTCGAAGTAGGCACATCAACATCTTCCATTGCAGATTGACTATTGAAAGAATTTCCACGGCGGTTGTATTCATCAACATCGCGCTCTGAAGCACGGATGGACGTTGTAGTAACGGTTGCTGATTGTTTTTCGTTTATCTGATTCAACAATTCGTTTGCATTTTGTTCGTTGGCAGTTGTTGTGTTTTTATTCTTTTTTGGAGAAAAATAAATATCATCGTCGAATTGAGCAAAACCCAACATCGGAACTAATAATAAAACAAATAGTATTCTACATTTTCTCATGGCTAATCCTCCTGAAAATTAATTTTTTATCTCAATAAAATCTTCCCTTATACTTTCGACTGAAAATAATGTCAAAGGTTTAATTCACTTTTTACAAAAATAATAATTAATTTTCTTTTTTTATTAACAAAGATAGAGATATTTTTGTTCAGAAAAAAGAAATTCATATTACTTCATCATAATAACGAGTAAAAATGCAATATATTGAGTTGGTTTTCATGATTAATGAAAATACTGAAATAATAAGCGATATTCTAGCTTCGGAACTTGCCGACATCGGTTTTGAAAGTTTTGTAAATAACGAATCGGATTTCGTGGCATATATTCCTGCCAATTTGTACGACGAAAGCCTTATTAATCCTATTATCGAATCTGTGCCGTTGAAGGGCGAAATTCGTTTCGAAAAAAACAGCATTGAAGAAAAAAATTGGAACGAAGAATGGGAGAAAAACTATTTTCAGCCTATTGTTATCGGCAGTGAATGTGTTATTCACAGCTCTTTTCACAAAGATATTCCGGCGGCGAAATACGATATTTTGATTGACCCGAAAATGTCGTTCGGAACAGGTCATCACGAAACAACGAGCTTGGTTATTCAAGAGATTTTGAATATGGATTTGACCGATAAATCTGTGCTGGATATGGGTTGTGGTACTTGTATTTTGGGAATTCTAGCTTCTATGCGCGGCGCCAATCCTGTGCTGGGAATTGATATTGACGAATGGTGTTACGAAAATTCACTGGAAAATTTGAAATTGAATAATATATCCAATATTGAGATTTTATTGGGCGATGCAAGTTTGCTTAATGACAAAAAGTTTGATGTAGTATTAGCAAATATTAATCGTAACATTTTATTGAATGATATAAAAACATACAGTCAATGCTTGTTGTTTGGCGGTAAGTTGTATATGAGTGGTTTTTATGAAGAAGATATTCCTGCTATTGAGGAAGAATGTAATAGAAACGGTTTGAAAATAGATTATTACAATAGTAAAAATAATTGGGTTGTAACGAAGTTTATAAAGGAATGATAAAGAAAAGATTAGACCTGTTAAGTTTTAAAACTTAACAGGTCTAAAAAGATAAAAGTTTTTTAGTCTAACAAAATCTCCATAATCGTTACTGCCGCTTTGGCAACCGAAGTTCCCGGACCAAAAATAGCCGCTACACCAGATTTGTACAAGAAATCATAATCCTGCGCAGGAATTACACCGCCGGCGATGACAATAATATCTTCACGACCTAACTTTTTTAGTTCTTCGATTACTTGCGGAACAAGCGTTTTGTGTCCGGCAGCAAGAGAAGAAACACCAAGTACATTCACATCGTTTTCTACTGCTTGTTTGGCTGCTTCGGCAGGCGTTTGGAATAATGGTCCCATGTCCACATCGAAACCGCAGTCGGCATAACCGGTTGCTACTACTTTTGCACCGCGGTCGTGTCCGTCTTGCCCCATTTTGGCAATCATGATACGTGGCTGACGACCTTCTTTTTTTGCGAATTCGGCTGTGAGTTCACAGGCTTTTTGGAAATCCGCATCTTGTTTTGTTTCACTTGAATACACGCCTGATATTGTTCTAATTGTTGCTTTATAACGTCCTGCTATTGCTTCGCAAGCGTCTGATATTTCTCCTAATGAAGCGCGAACGCGAGCAGCTTCTACTGCTAATTCCAACAAATTGCCTTTGCCCGTTTTGGCACATTCGGTAATTGCCTCTAATGCTTTTTTCACATCGGCTTCGTTGCGATTAGCGCGAAGTTGTTTCAAACGGTCAATTTGTTGTTTGCGAACTGCTGTATTGTCCACTTCCAAAATATCAATCGGGTCTTCTTTTTCCAAACGATATTTGTTTACGCCAACAATAGTTTGAGCACCGCTGTCAATACGAGCTTGTGTGCGTGCAGCTGCTTCTTCGATGCGCATTTTAGGAATTCCTGTTTCGATAGCTGCAGCCATTCCGCCGAGTTTTTCTACTTCTTCGATTAACGCCCAAGCTTTTTCTGCCAATTCTTTTGTCAAACTTTCTACATAATAAGAACCTGCCCATGGATCAACTTCTTTGGTAATGTACGTTTCTTCTTGAATATAAATTTGCGTATTACGAGCGATACGAGCAGAAAAATCAGTTGGCAATGCGATAGCTTCGTCCAACGCATTGGTGTGCAACGATTGCGTATGTCCAAGAGCCGCGCCCATTGCTTCGATACAAGTTCTGCCAACATTATTAAACGGATCTTGCTCGGTAAGCGACCAACCTGATGTTTGAGAGTGAGTACGCAACGCTAATGATTTTGGATTTTTTGCACCAAAACTTTTTACAATTTTCGCCCACAATAAACGTGCTGCGCGCATTTTGGCTATTTCCATAAAGTGATTCATACCGATAGCCCAAAAGAACGACAAACGTGGCGCAAAAGTATCAACGTCCATGCCTGCGTTTACGCCGGCGCGAAGATATTCCATTCCGTCTGCCAAGGTGTAAGCCAATTCGATGTCGGCAGTTGCGCCGGCTTCTTGCATATGATATCCCGAAATAGAAATAGAATTGAATTTCGGCATGTTTTTCGATGTATATTCAAAAATATCAGCAATAATTTTCATCGAGAATTTTGGTGGATAAATATAGGTATTACGCACCATAAATTCTTTTAAAATATCGTTTTGAATGGTTCCTGCCATTTCTTCTAATTTGGATCCTTGCTCCAATCCGGCATTGATGTAGAATGCCAAAATCGGCAATACAGCACCATTCATAGTCATGGAAACAGACATTTTATTCAATGGAATTCCATCGAACAACACTTTCATATCTTCTACCGAGCAAATGGATACACCAGCTTTCCCAACATCGCCAACAACACGTTCGTGGTCGGCATCATAACCACGGTGTGTAGCTAAATCGAAAGCTACGGAAAGTCCTTTTTGTCCTGAAGCAAGATTACGACGATAAAACGCATTTGATTCTTCGGCAGTGGAAAATCCTGCATATTGGCGGATTGTCCAAGGTTGCATGGCGTACATTACCGAATATGGTCCGTGCAAAAATGGCGGAAGTCCGGCAGCATAATGCAAATGTTCTATACCTTCCAAATCACTTTTGGTATAAATGGGTTTTACCGGAATTAACTCTGGCGTAAGCCATTCGTTTTGCTCACACGAGCAAGTACAATTTTTTGAAGATTGTACGCTTTTAATATCTATGTTTTTAAAATTTGGTTTCATTTTTTACAACAATTTAGAATTAAAATTTTTCAGCGTTTCCAACACATTGCTACGCACATTAATAAAGTATTCTATTCCAACAGCTTTTAAATCATCCATGCAAGCAGGTGCACCAGCTACTACGAAGAGTTGTTTGCCGTTGATTGCTTTGAATGCCGCAGGTGCTAATTCTGCATATTTGTCGTCGCTTGAGCAAAGCACAATTACATCTGCATTTGCTTTTTGAGCAGCTTCAACACCAGCTTCTACTGTGTCGAATCCTAAATTATCAATAATTTGGTAACCGGCGCATGCAAAGAAATTGCTCGAAAATTGAGCGCGCGCCAATCGCATAGCCAAATTGCCAATGGTCAACATAAATACTTTTGGTTGTTTAGCTGCTTTTTCGGTAGCAAAACGCAATGCTTCGAATTCGGTAGCTTCGCGAGCTGTTTCCAAACATGGAATTTCACATTCGCAACTGCAACCACATTTATCTTCTTTTTCGACAGTACATTTTACTTTGTCGCCTGCTTTTTCGGTAAAGTTAGGGAATTGGTTTGTTCCTAACAATATTTCTCTACGTTTGGCAACAGCGTCAAAGCGAGCTTTGTGCGTAGCATTAACAGCGTTTTGAACAGTTCCTGCTTTTACGGCAGTTAAAAATCCGCCTTGCTCTTCTATTTCAAGGAATAATTTCCACGCTTGTTCGGCAATCGAAGCTGTCAATGTTTCGATGTAATAAGAACCGGCTGATGCGTCAACTACTTTATCGAAATGCGATTCTTCTTTCAATAATAATTGTTGGTTGCGGGCAATTCTTTCCGAAAAATCATCGGCAGTTTGGTATGTGGTATCGTAACCTTTTACGGTCAATGAATCTACACCGGCTAAACTGGCGCTCATAGCTTCGGTTTGTGTGCGAAGCATATTTACATAAGCGTCGAAAATGGTTTTGTTGTATTTAGATGTAACGGCGTGAATGCGCATTTTGCTTGCACAAGGACAAAAATCCAACTTGCATTTTTCTTGACAGTCGCAATCTTCGCAAGTACATTTCGGTTTGTACGCTTCTACAATTTTTGCCCAAAGCATACGGGCAGCGCGGAATTTGGCGATTTCCATAAAATAATTACCGCCTACGCCAAAATTGAATTTTATTTTCTTGGAAGCCAACGCAGTATCTACGCCTGCTTCGACCAACGAAGATAAATATTCATTTCCCCAAGCCAACGCATAACCCAATTCTTGCGTGATATAAGCGCCCGAATTGCTTAACGTTTTAGCATTAACGCCAATGACACGATAGTTTGGAAGTGATTTAGCAGCTTCAACTGTTGCTTTTAGGTTGTCAACAATGAAAGATTTGTCAAGGTTTTTGCCTTTTTTCAACATTTTCTTAATTGGGTCGCAGTTGATAGAACCTTCTAATTTCGATAAATCGTAGTTTTTTGATTTGAAATAATCAACCAACAATGAAGCTAACTTTGCCGATTTGCGAACGCAGGTTTTGAAGTTCAGTTCTACTGCATCTGCAGCAATATCTTTCAACAGCGCGGCAATAAAATTGGCATCTACTTCTTCTACTTTTAGTTTGAAACCGAGCGAAGTGATGCCTTTGTTTAAGATGTCGAGCGCTTTTTTGTTTGCTTCTTTCGCATCTGTTACTTTGATGTCTTGACGAACATACCAATTGTTATCATCCTTTGTTCCGCGAACAAAAGGAAAAACGCCCGGAACGGCATCGATAGTCTGCAATCCTTTTATATCTTCTTCGCGATAAAAAGGTTTTACGCTGAATCCTTCGTTGGTTTTCCAAACCAGTTTTTTGTCAAAATCAGCGCCTTTGAGGTCTGCTGTGATTTTTTCCATCCATTGTTCTGTCGAAACCGGAGGAAAATCAACAAATAATTTTTCTTTCTTTTCTGACATAATTATAATTTACGATTTTAGATTAAATGTTCCCACAAAGGCACAAAGAACACAAAGTTTTCTCAGTGAACTTAGTGTCTTTGTGGGAAATATTTGTAAATTCTTTAAAAAGAACGGCAAAATTACGGCTTTATATTGTAAAAAGAAAACGTTTTTAGTATAAATTTCAATGTAGCTTCGGAAAGGCAAAATTTATCCCTTTTAATAAAGTTCGGAATTATCCCCTTTTAATTTTGTTAGGCTCTGTACCTACTATTTCTTTTTATAGATTCATCGACTACAACTATTCAAGTGTTTTGCGCCTTCCTTTTTCCGACTACAGAATAGCCGGAATATTTGTAGCTTTAATTAGATGCGAATTTGGCAAAGGTACGGAGTACCGAACCAACGGTCAGCATAGCTAAATATTTTAACGTACAAGACTAAAAGGGATAATTCCGATAAAGTTTATATCAAATGAAGATTTTCATCACTGATAATCAATATTCAAAATATTAACATAATAAAAATAAAAAAATAACACAAATAAATTATTTTTTTTAATAGAAATGACATATTTTTGTCATCTATTTTTAATAACATTTTTTAACATTACATGGAACATTTTTTTATTGTAATTTTAGTTTTTCTTGTGCTGCTTGCCGTTTTTGACCTGTTTGTTGGTGTAAGTAACGATGCGGTTAATTTTTTAAACTCGGCAGTAGGTTCTCGGATTGCACCATTCAGAGTTATTGTAATTGTAGCAAGTTTAGGTGTATTGATTGGAGCAACGTTTTCGAGCGGAATGATGGAGATTGCCCGTAGCGGCGTGTTTAATCCTGCTATGTTTACGTTTGATGAGATTATTGTTATCTTTTTTGCCGTAATGGTTACGGACGTGTTGTTGCTTGATGTTTATAACTCGCTTGGATTGCCCACTTCGACTACTGTTTCAATAATTTTCGAGTTATTGGGCGGAGCAGTTGCTGCGGCTGCCTACAAAGTTATCAAAAATCCGGATATTGTTGCATCAATAAGCGATCATATTAATAATGAAAAAGCGTTTGCCATTATTACCGGTATTTGGATTTCGGTAGTGGTGGCGTTTTTTGCAGGATTAATCGTGCAGTATATTACACGACTGTTGTTTACTTTCAAATATGAAAAAATTTATAAATATGCCGGTTCTGTTTTTGGCGGTATTGCGATAACGGCGATTTTCTATTTTTTGGTAATGAAAGGCGCAAAAGGCGCTTCGTTTATGAAACCGGAATATCTTGAATGGATTAGTAACAATACGTGGACAATTCTAATTTATTCGTTTGTTTCCGTTACCATTATTTTCCAATTACTTATTTCTTTCTTCAAAGTAAATATCTTCAAAATCGTTATTTTGTCTGGTACTTTTGCGTTGGCATTTGCGTTTGCCGGCAATGATTTGGTGAATTTTGTCGGCGTTCCCATTGCTGCCATAGATAGTTATACATATTATCGGGCAAGTGATATTGCGCCGAGTTTGTTAACGATGGAGTCGCTGAAAGGTGCAATACAAACGCCTACTTCGTATCTTTTGATAGCAGGAACAATCATGGTGCTTACATTATTGTTTTCGAGAAAAGCGCGCCGTGTAATCCAAACATCTGTTAATTTGAGCAGCAGTAGCCGCGGAGCAAAAGAACAATTTGGTTCTACCATTCTTGGTCGTGCAATAGTTCGTTCGTCATATAATTTCGGGAAATTTCTGCATCAGGTTGTTCCTCCTTCAGTATTCAAAGTCATAGACAGTCGAATGGAGAAACCGGCTCGTAAAAAAGGTGAGATTGCTTTACCTTTCGATCACATACGTGCGTCTATTAATCTTGTTGTGGCAAGTATATTAATTGCTTCTGCAACATCGTTAAAATTGCCTTTATCGACCACTTATGTTACATTTATGGTGGCAATGGGTTCGTCTCTTGCTGATGGCGCTTGGGATAGAGAAAGTGCTGTTTATCGAATTTCGGGTGTACTGACGGTTGTCGGAAGTTGGTTTTTGACAGCATTGTTGGCATTCACGGCAACTGCCATAATTACAGTATCTATACTTTACGGTGGAAATGTTGTTGTTTTCGCTTTGGTTGGTTTGGTAATGTTTCTATTGATTAAGTCAAATTTCTTTGGCAAAAACAGAAAACAAGCCAAAGACGAATACGAATCGAAAATGATGCAAAAAACCGATAAGTATGTAATATGCCGTAATGTTAATGTTGCTGTAACTACTTATTTGACAACTGTTATTGATTTGTATAAACGTACCATGTATGATTTCTTAGATGAAAATTTACGAGATTTGAAAAAAGCCAAAAACGAAGCTGTTGTGCTGCAAGAAGAAATTTCCAATCGGCGTGGCGAGTATTATCAGCTGGCGACAGACGGCAGCGAAGATAAAGTTGACCGAGATGCACGTTACTATTACTATCGTGTTCTTACCAATATGAAAGAAATTGGACACGGATTACGCAGTATAACAGGCACGGCTTATAATCATATTAACAATAGTCATACTGTATTTAAAGGCATTTTGCGGGAAAATTTGGAAAAAATAATTGCCGATTTGGAAGATTTGGTGTCTTTCCTCGAAAATTATACGCGCACAGACAATAACAGCGACGCGTTAAATCAACGTTCGGAGCAAAGTATTCATTTGCTTAACCAATGTCAGCACGAGTTGTTAAGCCGGATAGACGAAGAAGACCTATCACTTCGTAACTGTGAATTGTATTTGAGTTTCTTGCAATTCTCGCGCCAGTTAATCAATTATTCAACGCTGATTACCATATTGCGATTGGAATTAAACGAAAGAGTGAAGTAAACTAGTAATTCAATACTTGTCCACAGATTACATGGATTAACACAGAAAAGAATTTGTGAAAATCAGTGTAATCTGTGGATTTTTAATACAGCCCTTTTGTTATTTTCGGTAAAGACTGCACACATTTTCAAAATATGTGTTATTTTTGCAACGATTTTGTTTATACATAATATAAAAATTTCAAATTATGTCATTAGAAAAGAAAAATTTAGAATTGCGAGAAAAGAAAGCAATTGTTGAAATGGGCGGTGGCGAAAAAGCCATTGAAAAGCAACAAGAAATGGGAAAATTAACAGCCCGTCAGCGTATTCTTGCTTTGTTGGATGATAAATCGTTTAACGAATTCGATATGTTCGTGGAACACGAAGAGCGTAATTTCGGAATGGACAAAAAAGTATTGGCAGGCGACGGAGTTATTACCGGAACCGGTACTATTTTTGGTTATCCGGTGTGTATTTACGCACAAGACTTTACCGTAATGGGCGGTTCGCTTGGGTTGAAACACGCTCGTAAAATTACCAAAATAATGGACCACGCCTTGAAAATGAAAATTCCTTGTATCGGTATCAACGACTCGGGTGGGGCGCGTATTCAAGAAGGTATTGGTGCGCTTGCCGGATATGGTGAAATTTTTTACCGCAACACAATGGCATCGGGCGTTATCCCTCAAATTTCTGTTATTTTGGGACCTTGCGCAGGTGGCGCGGTTTATTCGCCTGCGTTGACAGACTTTGTGTTTGTAGTTGACCAAATTTCTAAAATGTTTATTACCGGACCAAATGTGATTGAATCGGTGTTGGGCGAAAAAATATCGCAAGAAGATCTTGGCGGTGCGCGCGTACACGCTGAAATTACAGGAAATGCGCACTTCTTTGCCAATAGCGAACAAGAATGTTTTGAGCAAATCAAAAAATTAATCAGCCTAATTCCAAGAAACAATTCCGAAAAAGCATTGCCTTCTCAACCTAAATTGCCTACTTTTAAGAAAAAAATATCCGAAATTATTCCCGAAGACCCAAAACAACCTTATGATGTTCGCGATATTATCCGTTCGTTGACAGACGATTCCGATTTCTTGGAAATCCATGAACTATTCGCGCCGAATATTGTGATTGGTTTTGCTCGTATGAATGGTCAAACAGTTGGTTTTGTGGCGAATCAACCGATGTATTTGGCAGGTGTATTGGATTGCGATAGCTCGGATAAAGCCGCTCGTTTTATCCGTTATTGCGATTCGTTTAATATTCCGATTGTTACATTGGAAGATATGCCGGGTTACTTGCCTGGCGTTGACCAAGAACACGCCGGTGTGATTCGCCACGGTGCAAAAGTGTTGTACGCGTATTCGGAAGCTACTGTGCCAAAGATTACCATTATATTAAGAAAAGCATACGGCGGTGGTTATATTGCTATGAATTCCCGCCACTTGGGCGCCGATTTTGTGTTCGCGCTACCATCTGCCGAAATTGCTGTGATGGGTCCCGAAGGAGCTGCCAACATTATTTTTGCCAAAGAAATAAAAGAAGCCGCCGATCCCGATGCTATGCGTCAAGAGAAAGTGAAAGAATATGTGGATAAGTTTGCTAATCCTTATGTAGCAGCATCTAAAGGATATATCGACGCGGTGGTAGAGCCGAAAGAAATCCGCTCGTTGCTGTTGCACGCATTGGAATTATCGAAAACAAAAGACGATTATCGCCCGGCTAAAAAACACGGAATACCGCCGTTTTAAAAATCTTTGTCATTCCGTGTTTGACACGGAATCCTCTCGAAAAATAGGAGATTGCGGGTCAAGCCCGCAATGACAAGAATATTTATCTTTTTAAAAAATAAGATTATGTTAGAAAATACAGAATTGGTTGATTTTGCAATTACGGCGCGAAAATACAAAACCCATTTAACAACAAAATACCTGCAACGCAAGCCGTGGGTAGAGCCTAATCCAAACGAAATAATTTCGTACATTCCGGGTACAATCGTAAAGATTTTTGTAACTGAAGGACAAGCGGTTAAAAAAGACGAAGTAGTGCTTATGCTCGAAGCTATGAAAATGCAGAACAGGATAAAAATGCCGTTCGACGGAAAGATTGAGAAAATTAATGTGAAAGAAGGAGATAAAATTCCTAAAAATACGGTAATGATTGAGATTTTTTAGAACGCAAATTACGCAAAAAATGCAAATTTCTTACTTTTGTCATGCTGAACTTGTTTCAGCATCTCCCGAAAAAGGTAATGATGCAAAAAATAGTGCGTTAACTATTTTTTAAGTGCTTGAATATTTTGCAATTAAAGTTAAAATAAAGAAGTTAGA
>Ga0082212_10006558_pt1 | contig 15603 bp, 13 predicted proteins | sample TergutNt197P3_FD_71548 | JGI IMG/M metagenome (GOLD analysis project Ga0082212, IMG submission 71548) | Neocapritermes taracua P3 segment gut microbial communities from Petit-Saut dam, French Guiana - Nt197 P3 | ecosystem: Host-associated > Arthropoda: Insects > Digestive system > Gut ...
TTCTTCAATCTGTTGGGCAGCATCACTGAGGATCACATTGATGGCGCGTTGTTCGCCTACTATGATTTCCTGTGTTCCATACCCTATAAAAGAGAATACCAGTACAGCGTCACTATCAGGCACATTGATGGAATATCTGCCATCGGTATCGGTCACCGTTCCCAGCATAGTGCCTTTGATCACCACATTTACGCCGGGCATCGGTTCGCCATCGGAGGCGGTTACCGTACCTGTGATGGTGATACCCTGTTGCACAAAACTTGCGTATTCCGAAACCTTTTTCGGCGTTAATACAATTGTTTTGTTAATGATCTGGTACTCGATCCTGCTGTTTTTGAACAGTTGATGCAACACTTCTTCAATTGTTCCATTCTCTACCTTTACCTGTTCATTGGGTTTGTAGAGCGGTTCTATTTCTTTGCTATAGAGAAAATCAAATTCGGTTTGTTTTTGAATTTCTACGATAGCAGCCTTCAAATTTGGTTTGTCAAGATTCATGCTCATGCGAACTGTTTGCGCGTAAGTGTTGAACGCCACACAATTCAATGCGAGAATGAAAAAAACCATACAGATCATACTTCTTCTTGTCATTTTTACTATAAATTTATGGTCAAAGAACTTATTTATTTTAAAATTATACAAATTATACATACGTTTGTCTTTTATTATTTAATTAACGTTAAAGGATAAAAATCTCGCCGACAGGGGAAAGGTCGCGCTTTTCCCTGTTTTTGTTTTCTTTCGGCCAGCTTAGGGAGGGTGTCCATGATTTGCAGATGGGCACGCAACTACAGTTAAGTAATTGACGATTATCTTCTGAAAAAAAGTATTCATTTCCGCGACACGCTGTACAGGTCTCTCTGTCAGGAGAGCGCTGTTCAGTGTTTTACCGAACAGAAAGAACATCATATCATTCAGAAATAACAACATATCCATACATTTATTTTGATTGAATAGATACTACAGTACCTGTTTGTACCTGATATTTGATGGGCACAACCATCTCAATGGCTTTCATCATTTCGAAAACATCTGACTTGAAATGCAACGATCCTACCAGTTCTATGTTTTTGTCAACGCCTTTATCCAAATGGATGCTTACGCCATAGTATCGCTCAAGCGCTTTGGCTACTTCAACAAGAGTCAATCCGTCAAATTCGATTCTACTGTTATACCACGCGACGCTCATTTCGGCATTTACCTGATGCAGGTTAAACTGGTCGTCAACTTTGTTGATTTCGAACAGTTGTCCGGGTTGTAATGTGCATAGCGTTTTCCAGTTGCGATCAAAGATTTCGACTTTTCCTTCCACCAGCGTTGCATCCGCAGTAGGGCTGTATTTGGGCGCATTGATTTCAAACGAAGTCCCCAGTACCTTCACCGAATATGCATCGGTTTTAACGTAAAACGGACGCAGTGTGTCGTGTGCTACCTCGAAAAAAGTTTTTCCTTCTACGGTAACAACTCTATGTTTTTTGTCGAATCGTTCGGGATATTCTATCCGGCTACCGGCAGAAAGCCACACCCGCGAACTGTCTTCGAGGGTGATTTGTTGCATTTGTTCGTTTGCGCCGACTGCAACCGCCACCATCTGTGGACGCCGCCAATCGGTCATATATTGATATATGATTGCCGTCAGCCCGATGACCAGCAGGATGCTTGCCGCATACCGCATGAAGCGCAAGTTGATTTTTCGGGTGATTTCCCGTTCTAATTGCATACGGGTTACTTCCCGTGTGATTTTTTCTTTGCGTAATTCCTTGCAGGACTGGTCAACATGTTTCGGGTCAGAGAAACGGACATAGTTACTCTTTGCCTGAACTAACCGCAGTTTCAGCCATTCTTTCCGGTTGTTTTCCGATGCGCTGAGCCATTGAAGAATTTGCTTCATCTCGACGTCGGTACATTCACCGGCCATATATTTTTCAATTATATTTTCGTCTAAACCGTTCATTAAAATTTGGTGTCTATATAATAATACGGATGAGGAAGTAAAACTACCTATAAATGGAAAATAAATAACTTGTAAAAGTATTGTATCAACGGCGAGATGTCCCGCAGGGACAACACTTGATTAACCGTAGGTTTTAACCTACGGAGAAACTGCTGCCAAATCATCAGTAAGTCCTGCAAGGACGACATTTTATCTTTCCATTGTGCCGTCCCTGCGGGACTTGGTAGAGACGGGATGCATCCCGTCTCTACTGTCCGTAGATTTAAATCTACGGTTAATAAAATACCGTCCCTGCGGGACTTTATTTCTCTCCTTTGGATAAATCCTGTTGTTTTGAAAACCATTATATGTTGATTATTTTTCATTACCTACCGGCAGCATGAAAAAAATATTATTTTCTGTAATCCGCTAATTTTTCTCTTAATGCTTGAACACTATTGTAAATATGATTTTCGACCGTACTGCGTGAAATTTCCAGGATCGAAGCAATTTCCTTAGCCGTTTTCCGGTGTTCGAAATAGAGTTTGAATATTTCCTTACCTCTGGCCGGCAATGTTTCGACGGCGGCGTCAATCTGTTCCTGCAATTCTTTCGACAGTAAAGCCTCCTCGACCTCATTGCGGGACGAATAAAATAAATCCAGTTCCATTTGCAGCAACTGTTTGCCAACATCGGAAGCGTATTGCTCTATCACCTTCCTGTGACGGATGGTATCCACGCATTTATTTTGTACCGACTTGTAAAGTAACGCATTTAACGTTGATTCTTTCAATTGATCGTTTTCCTTTTTTAACAATTCGAGAAAAACTTCCTGAACCACATCATGCGCTTCATCGTTTTTAAGGAAAAACGCTGCGTAGGATGCCAAACGTGGATAATACTTTCTATAGAGCGCATCAAATGATATATTTTGCTCGTTTTTCATTGATTCTCTATTCGATAATTGACGACAACTTGACGTGTTTTGATTATAAAAATGAAAAAGGCAAAGATATTATTTGTTTTTCATGCAAACAATTTTAATTTTTTTATTAGTTTTGTGCCATCAAACAATAGTATAAAGAATGAATGTATTACGTATTTTTCTTTTCGGTCTGATTTGTGTTTTCGTTGCACAATCGGTCAATGCGCAGGTAACGGTTGTTCGGTCGGACAAGAAGACAGTCATTGACGGAAAAAGTTTCTACCTGCATACGGTCAAACAGGGTGAAACCCGATATTCCATCAGCAAAGCATACGATGTCCCGGAAGCGGATATTATGTTGTATAACCCTGATGCGGTTGACGTTATCAAAGTGGGGCAGGAATTGAAAATTCCCGTAGCAGACGAAGTTGCGACGCCGGTCACCCGCTTTCAACCGAAGCAGTTCATCTATCACATTGCCGAAAAGGGACAGACGGTCTATTGGCTCACGCAGCAGTACAACATCAGTCAGGAAGAACTGTTCAGGCACAACCCCGCATTGGAGCAAGCGTCTTTGCAGGCAGGTCAGGTGGTCACCATTCCCCAAAAGACCGGCAGTACGGTACAACCATTCACACCAAAACCTGCATATACCATTCACACGGTGAAAAAGAAAGAAACCCTCTTCTCTATTGCCAAAAATTATCAGGTTGATCTGAACAAGGTTTTGGAAATCAATCCCGAAATCAAACCCAACAATCCCAAACTGAGCATCGGGCAGCAAATTAAAATACCATTGACGGATGCTGCTTCCATCGGTTTGCCCACAGAGACGCCAAAGCCGGAAGACATCGTCGTTGTGCCCGATTTTCCGGTTTCGCACGCCGACAGCGTATTCTCTCCACACCAGACCATTGTTGCTGTGGATTCATCGGAATGTATCGAAACATCGCAAAAGGAATTTCGTATCGCCATGTTTTTACCTTGGTTTCTGGCCGACAACGCACCGGCTTCAGCGCCAGACACCTCCATGGTGAAAGACAGCGAAGGAAGATTCAGAAACAGAAGCGGTATGTACTGGATTCATCCGCGATCGGCTAACGCGCTCGAATTTTACCAGGGCGCTCTGTTGGCCGTTGATTCATTAAAAAAACAGGGACTCAATGCTAAAATTGTTGTCTTCGACACCATGCGCGATACCATCAAGATGGCTCAGTTGCTCAAAAGTCCGGAAATGAAGAATATGGATTTGATCATCGGCCCTTTCACTACGGAATTGGTAGATCAGGTGGCGCCCTTTGCCGGCGAAAACAAAATATATTACGTGTCGCCGACTGCAATCAACGCAGCGTCATTGAAAAACAACCCGTATCTGATACAGGTCAATGCCGGCGAAATCAACACAGTGGGCACAATAACGGATTACATTTCAAAGCAGGAGGGCATACATGTGACGCTGATCGGTAACCGGTCGGAAGCAGACCAGACACTTTTCAACGCTTACCACAACAAACTGAAAACCGTATTTGCCGACACCAGTTTAACGGTACACCGTTTTCGTCCCGACAGCCTGCAGGAACCTGACCGCTACCTGAAGAAAAACCGGATGAACGTGGTTGTCATTCCTGCTGTGGACGAGGCTTTTGTGAATAAAATTACCGCGAAACTCTATGCTTCAGCGAACAATTACGATATCAATCTTTATGGGTTGGCCGGTTGGACAAAATTTGTGAACCTCGATCTGGAATACCTGCATACGTTGAAATTTAGTTATGCTTCCGCTTTTTTTATTGATTACGATAATCCGCAGGTGCAAAAATTCTTGAAGCAATTTAGAAAAACGTATTTTACAGAACCGACCATGATTTCCGGATATGGAGTCATTTCCCCGTACCCGTGGCAGTTTGCCTTTTTGGGCTATGACGTCGTATATTATTTTGTTTCGGCTATGAAAAAGTACGGCAAAAATTTCGGTCACTGTATCCCGGATTTCCGGTTACCCATGCTTCAGTCCGATTTCCGGTTCGGTAAAACGGATCCCTATGGCGGGTATATGAACACATATTTTGATATATACAGATACCGTACAGATTATTTCATTGTGAAAGAAAACCGGGAATAAAACTTTACCTTTATGCCAATCATTATTTATATATAAAATCATCTCATGGAAAAAATAAAATCAGACAAAAATCAGACATTGAAAATGAATCGTCGCACATTCATTTCAGCAGGAGTTGGGTTGGGAGCGTTTACCGTTATTCCCAACCATGTATTTGCCTCCCAAAAACACGGCCTTGTGCCGCCAAGCGATAAAATATGTATGTTGTACATTGGTTGCGGTACGCAGGGGCTTGATGAATTAGCGACATTGTTGAGCTCGCCCGACATTGAAATTGTGGGCGTGGCCGATCCCAATCGCGAAAGTTACGACTATGTTCACTGGAGCGAGTTTGGGTTGCGTAATCGCATACGCACACTGATGAGCGAGCCTGCGTGGAAAGAAGGCGTCAAGGGGATTCCCGGAGGCAGGGAGATCATGAAAGAAGTGGCAGAAACATACTATCGCAAGAATCGCGCCGGTTATAAAGGCTCAATAACAGCCAAAGAAGACTATCGTGAGGTTTTGGCGACGATGAAAGATATTGACGCCGTGAAAATCATGTCGCCCGATCACCAACATGCCTATCAGGCATTGGACTGTCTCAAAAAAGGTAAACATGTCATCATGCATAAGCCATTGGGCAATAAAATGACTGAAGCAATGAAAGTTGTTGACGTAGCAAAAGCATCGAAACTATCCACGCACATGATGGCGTACAACTCTTCCGGCGCCGGTAATCTGGCGCTGATCAAAAAGTGGATTGATGCAGGCGCCATTGGTCATCTTAAAGAAATACACAACTGGAGTAACCGTCCCGTATGGCCGCAGTACCCCGTAATTCCTGCCGACAAACCGCCCATTCCCGATGGATTTAACTGGGATCTTTGGTTGGGGCCTGCCGAAATGCGCGACTACCATCCCCAGTATACCCACGCTCTTTTCCGCGGCTGGTACGAGTTTGGCGCAGGCGCTATTGCCGATATGGGATATTACAGCATGTTGCCCGTTTTCGATGTATTTAAATTAGATTCGGCAACCATGGTCAGCACACGTTTTTCGCGCGTGATCGGATTAAAAAACAATGTTCCTTCAACCATCATCAACGACTATTCGTATCCGATGGCGGCGGCATACAAGTTTGAGATACCCTACAAAGACAAATCGGGCAAAATCATTTTCCAATGGCACGATGGCGGATTTAAACCTCCGGCGCCTGAAGGTTACCTTGGCGACGATCTGCCCATCGAGGGCATGATGTTTGTGGGCGACAAAGGCGCTGTTGTGTCGGGATTTCTGCGTCAAGACCCTGTGCTTGTGAGCGAGCAGGCATCGAAATATGCAGATATAAAAAACGAGCCGACGGACAATCCTTTACGCGGCCCTTTACCCAACGGCAACGAACGTTGGTTACAAACTTGGATTGACGGTTGCAAAGGAAAGGGAAAAGGTCCCGGTTCGTTCGAGAACGCCAAAGAAGTAAACGAAACATTCAATCTGGGGTCTGTATCGTTGATGAGCAGGGGTAAAAAACTGGCATACGATCCGGCTACACGCACCATCACTAATGATGCGGAAGCCAACAAACTGCTTACCCGGAAAATCCGTAATGGATGGGAAATGTAATGATCATCACTTTTAAACAAACATAAAATCATGACAACAAGACGTAATTTTCTTCGTAATTCGGCATTAGGGGTTGCTGCCGTAGCAACGGTCACTCCTGCCGGCGCATCGGCAATGGTTGCTCCGAAAAATGCAACAGCAGTTAATAGAGGGGCTTTTCAGCCCATACGTATTTCCATGCTTTCCTATTCGTTTCATGGCCTTGTGAAAGCAGGCATGATGGATATCTTTCATTTTTTTGAAACGTGTAAGTACCGGTATGGATTAGACGCTGCCGATTTGTGGAACGGTATGATCACCGATACCGACGACAAGTTTATTGACAAGGTATACTCCGCGCTTGAGGATCGTCAATTGGTGGTGCCGGACATTGCAGTGGACGGCCCGCATATTTTGCATACCAACGATCAGAATCCCCAAAAACGTCGTGCGGAACAGGATCGCTACATGCAGATTGCAAAACGATTGGGCGTTGGTTTTGTCCGTTTTGACGCGGGCCCTTACATGGCTGACGGTCGTAAGGAAACGGACGGGTGGACGAATCAGGAGTTCGATTTCATTGTCAAGCGCTATAAGGAACTTGCCACATTTGCGGATGACAACGGATTCAAAGTTGGCGCCGAAAATCATTGGGGGCCTGAGCGTAGTTGGCCTCACATGGAAAAACTGATCAAAGCCGTCAACCATCCCGGATTTGGCATCTGTATGCATTTTGGCGGATGGATCGGAACGCCCGAAGAAAATCTGGCTGCCGAGAAAGCCGCCGCCAAATATGTGGCTCATACCCACATTCCCTGGCAATGCTGCGAAGACCCGAATTTACCCCAACGCCTGTCGGTTTTGCGCGAGGTGAACTATACCGGTTATTACAGCGTAGAACAACATTCGGGGCAAAATGAATACAATCTGGTAGAAGCGCAGTTAGGAAAGGTCAAGGCAGTATTAACCGGTTGGAATCGTGGTGGCACCGGCGAGTTGTATCCCACAAGGGCTACCGACCCGAACAAACGCGTTCCCTGGTAGTGGCTAAAGAAGTGTAGAAAAATAAACACATCAAATACTCAGTGATTCTCTGTGTGTTCTCAGTGATCATTACACAGAGAACCACTGTGGAGACACTGAGATACACTGAGCAAGAATTTAGTAACATTAATTCATAACAATTCATCTATCTCGAACATCACGTGCCGGTCAAATTCTTCCCAGTATTTGATGGCTAAAAGACGGATTTGTTGCCAGTAGGGTTCGGTGAGGTTTCCGTGCTGTCGTATGGCTTCTTCCACATCTCGGCGTATTTGCCGTGCATATTCGGGTTTCAGTTTCATGCGCAGGGTTTTGTTTTTGAAGGTAAATGTCGCCTCCGGTCGCATGGTTTCATCCTGCGCCACGCTGATGAGACCGTGACCGAGCGTACCTCCTGTGCTTACCTGCAAACCGTCGTTCATGCAACTGACAGGCGGCTGTGACCCTGCATACGTCCTGATGACAATATCATCCACGCCGATATTGAAATATTCGCGGGCGCGGATACCCATCTTGACGCCGATGATCGCGTAAATGCCCAAATGTCCGTGTAACTCGTTGGTGAGTACTCCGGCTCTCCATTCGCTGCGTCCGTGCCGAACGATGATGTTTTTCATTACCGGAGCGACATCGGCAGCATACAACGCCGGATCATCCGGAAAACCGTAAAAAACGCGACTTTCGCTGTCGGGTTTACCGGTAAGTATTTCAATTGCTTTCTCTTTCACTCGCCTTGCCGCATCATCGTTTGCCAACGAATTTACGGAAACAGTTGGTTGAATAATGGCAGAAGCAAACAGTTCCGGCGCAAACAGATAAACCACCGTCAGGTCGTCCCACATTTTCAGGTGGCGGGATGCTACTACCGGTTGCAGAACGCCGATGCTGTGCGTCTCCACAATCTTTTTTGAATAAACATTATCCACGCGGGTTAGCATTTCCAAATATTGTCCGTCAATGACAATTTCCTGATTGCCCCCGCCCGATACTATATCCACGCGGACGCCACTTGCCAGCGCCTGATCAGCCGATGCACGGTCGGCGTCATAATTGGCGCCACGCAATGGATTTGCCGAACTGTTGTACCAAATTACCCTTTCGATTTGTTCTTTCAATTCGGGTTTTGCAGTCAGTGCATCGTTCAAATTGGTGAGTGTTCCCAAACAGATCAATATCACCTTTTCGTCTTCTTCTTCAATCGTTTGAATGATCAGGTCTTTGGCCGTTTGTTGGAGAGCGTCGTCATTCGCTGTGTTTCCCCACACGATTTGTTCCGATTGTCCGCGCCACGCCGGAGGACTGATACCCGGCGCACGTCCCGTTCCCACCGGTATTCCCTCGTGATAAAACTGATGCAGTAACGCAGTTACTTTCTGCGCGGCGCAGGCAGGCGTCAGAGCGCCCTCGCAGGCAGTTATTGCTAATGTTTCCACTTCACGGTTGCTCAACAACATGCAGATAGCACGCAGGTCGTCGGCAGCGCCGTCGGTATCAATGATGACGTGGAAACGCGCCTTGCCGGAGTGGGCTTCAGCAAACAGGCAAAATAAAACAAAAAAAGTTGGGAGTATGCTACGCATGAAAAAATATTTTTTACAACCATGGAACATTTCGGGCTGCTTTGTATTTTTCTTCGAGATTAAAAATTCTTCTTGCATTTCCTCTCAAGAGCGGGTCTACTAATTCCAAGGCATCTTTCCGTTCCAGATATCCCTCCTCAACCAGCTCGGCTAACGTCGCGTAAACTCCATTTCTTGCTATACGGGCATGTCCGACAACATTTTCAACAACTAAATAATCGCCTCCAAATGTATGGATCTTGTTCGCCGGAGCGGTAACGATATACCGTTTGAGGAAATCTTTTGTACCGATGGGGTCTATGATCCACGCCCAACATGTTTGAAGATGGGCATTGGTGAATTGTTTGGCCACTGCAATCAATTCATGCCCGTAAGGATAAGCCGTGTGCATGAACATAAACCGGGTTTGCGGGGAACTGAGACACAGATCGGCGGCCTGCCCGACATTTTTCTCAACACGGGATAGTGGCATCGAATTGCTTCCGGCGTAGTGACCCAAATGGAGTTTGACCGGCAACCGGTACTCGTCAGCCAATCCGACACAGAACCAGAAGAGATGATCCTGCAGACATTTTTTTTCTTCAGGGGTGAGGGTAGCCTTCTCCAATTTCTTCTTGAATGGCGTTTCTGCCGATTCAGCCGGAACCTTCTCAAAATCGAGACCGCGACTGTAAGCAATGGCGCTTTTGACAGCGGTTGCATAAGGCGCGTATTTTCGGAACCAGCGTCGAAGAAAATCGTGATAATCGTTCAGATCATTTATCTCGGTGACGCCCACCCGTTGTGCCCGTTCAGGCGATACGGAGCCTTCCTGCAACCCGCCAAAATTAATGTCCTGCAACAAAAGCGTTGGTTGCGTCGTTTCCGTGTACGGCCCCCGGTCTACCTGACATGATTCCAGATGACAGTGTTCGCGCAAAATTTTCTCGTAAAACCCGGGTACGGACAGTTTTTCAAAGCCTTGCTGTAACTTTGGGATTACCTGTTGGTCAATATTGTCAATTCCATACAGTTCTTTAATGGAGATTCTGGCTGCCTGTCCGTAGCCGGTGTTTTTGACCGCGTTCCAAAACGGCTCCAATCGCTTCCAAAGCACAACGGGGTCATCCTTTTCTGCATCTTTTCCAAATACGGATTGACCGTTCAAACCCGCCGAGATAAAATCATCTCCCAGATAATGATGAAACAGACGAATACAATTCTTATTGTCTTTCAAGCGGTCGCATTCGTCCTGAAGATGTTCGTGCGAATCTACCATTGGCATCGTATCAATCCGTTGTTTCAAATCCGCGAGAAATCCGTCCCGCGAACTTAATGTAACACGTTTCTTTGAAGATGTACTGGTCGCCTCGAACGACTGTTCCGTTCGATCGTCGCTGCCATTTTTGGCTGATACTGACTGTACGGAGAAAGCAAGCGCGGCAGTTGTTCCGGCAGCGCTAAAAAGCCCGATTTGCTTCAGGGCGTCACGTCTTGATGTAATAGATTGTTTCATGGCCGTTAATTGATGAATTGGTTTTTATTATTTATACGGGACAAAAATACAAAAAACATCTATCATTCACAAAAATTTGATACGTTCGTCAGATATTTTCGCACGTTCGTCAGGGCAAACGCATCTAAATTTTTCCGTTCAAGGATATATCTCCGGAGTTTATAGCGCTATACGCCGTAGGCGTAGAATGTGGATAACCCCGAGTAAGCGAAGCGCAACTCGGGGTTATCCACGTGTAAGTCCTGTCGGACTTTGTACGAGTGAAACAAACTTTTGGGAAAATTTAGATGCGTTTGTCCTGGCACGTTCGTCAAGTTTTTTTTGCATTATAAATAAATGTTGTATTTTTGTTCGGAAAATAAAAACGATTATATTTGGGGCATGATGCGCATAGATATTCTTACAGTAGTACCCGAATTGCTCGAAAGTCCGTTTGGTCATTCCATTATTCAAAGGGCTAAAACAAAAGGAATTGTAACGTTGGAAGTTCACAATATCCGTGACTACGCTACCGGCAAGCATCGTCGTGTTGATGATTATGCTTTCAGTGGCAGTGCAGGAATGGTGCTGATGATCGAGCCGGTATACCGCGCTATTTCCTGTTTGAAAAGCCAACGTGCATACGACGAGGTTATCTACACCTCACCCGACGGTGAACTCTTCGGGCAAAAAGAAGCCAACCGTCTGTCAACGCTTGATAACATCATTATTTTGTGCGGCCATTACAAGGGAATAGACCATCGTATTCGCGAACATTTGATCACTAAGGAAATATCCATCGGCGATTACGTACTTACCGGCGGTGAACTGGCGGCTTCAGTCATTTGCGATGCCGTGATCCGATTGCTTCCCGGCGTTCTGGGTGATGAAAGTTCTGCGCTTACCGATTCGTTTCAGGATAATCTGTTGGCGCCGCCCGTATATACGCGCCCACCGGAATTTAACGGATGGAAAGTTCCTGAAATATTATTACAGGGCAACGCAGCCGCCATTGACCGGTGGAAATTTGAACAATCCATGGAACGTACCCGACAGTTACGGCCAAAACTTTTGGAGTAACGTTTGAAATTTGACGTTTAATCCCTAATGGCATCGTATGGAAATAACAGATACAAACGTTGTGAAAGTCCTACGGACTAATCTTGTTTGTTTTATGTTTTATTCTATTGATATGAAAGTCCTAACGGACTAATTTGCAAAAATATAAACCGTAGGTTTTACATATCAATAGAAAAAACATTCTTAAAATAATCTTTTCTCTGTAGGAGATTCATTTTTTTTTACCGCAATTACGCGCCGCCGCAACGAAACATGTAAAAAATTCAGAACGACACGCCGGGCACATGCGCTTCGGTTTTGTCAATTTCAAAGAATGTACCCTTCGCAAAGCCGAACATGCCGGCAATGAGGTTCGACGGGAAACTTTCGATACGGATGTTGTTTTCGCGAACCGTGCCGTTGTAGTAACGGCGGGCATACGACAACTCCTCTTCCAGCGCCGACAGTTGTTTTTGCAGTTCTAAAAAGTTGATGTTTGCCTTCAATTCGGGATAACTTTCCGAAACTGCGATGAGCCTTCCGAGCGCCTGTCCCAGACCGGTTTCCGACGCAATACGCGCTTCCTGACCTGTTGCCTGCATCGCTTGCGTGCGAAAGCGGGCAATGTCGTCAAAGGTCTGCTGTTCGTGCGTGGCATACCCTTTCACGGTTGCCACCAGATTGGGAACCAAATCGTGCCTCTTTTTGAGATAGACGTCAATTCCGCTCCACGCTTCCTGCATCCTGTTTTTGAAAGCAACCAGCCTGTTATAAATGGAAACGACCGCTATTACGGCTATCAGCAGGATGATGAGAAAAATGATTAAAGGTGTCATTTGAATTATGAATTTTGAATTTTGAATGTTTAATAAATCCCTCCCGTTGTGTTTAGCGCTATGCCGGTAATGCAGGTATCGTCATACCTGTCGCCCGGATAGACTTCGATAATCTCAAAACTGAAATCTGTCTGATAGACGGGTGTGTCCGGATGGTACCAGCAGGATGAGCCGTCAAATTCCGAATAGTCAAAAGGCTTTGAGAATGCGCCTTCTTCGGGAATTTTTTTGCCGTATTTCGTGATGTATATCTGCAAATCATCTGGGAATGTGAATATCTGCGGTTTGATGACGTCTGCAAGAAGCAGGTCGCACCAGCGCCTGTCGCCGACGTAGAGCCGTAATACCTTGACGCGGGTATTGTTTTTCCATATTGTTTCGTTTCTGGCATAGCCGTTTACAATCATCAACTGCCAAAAGCGTACTTCATCGTCATTCTCTGAACAGGCTCCTTTGGTTATGACGCTCATACTGACACGCTCGCCAATACCGTAACCTTTCGCGCCTTCGCACCACGTAACAGAGCGGTCGCCTCCTCCTTCGTTCCTCGATTTATCGTTTCGCAGGTTTTCCGCATCGTAGCGGGTATTGCCGGAGGGCGACAGGGAGGAAGTTGCCGTAAATTTCTCTTCATATCGCCAGATAGCATCCCACTGCGAGTCGCCGCCCGTAACAAATTCTTCAAAATGATAGTATTTTCCGTTGGGGTCGGGATGAAACATATAAGCGTCGCCCTCTTCGTCGTCGCTGTACGGACGGGCAAATTCGCCGATTTTGGCGGGCGTAAGCGCAGAGGGAGCCTGATGCGCTTCATAGTTGCCGTCTGCCGTAATATGCAGCGCCGCCGTTCCGCCAAGTTGAGAGGAACCTGTGTCATAAACGCTTACCTGATACGCTTTCGACTGCTTTTTTACCTGTTCTGGACTGTCCGACTTTTTTAACATCAGCGAGAACGCAATACCCGTTTCTTCCCCGTCGGCATTCAGACAGGTCAGCCGGACATAGTGGTCGTCGTTCAAACCGTCGGGCAAATACATTTTGAGCATTTCGTCCGCCGATTTGTAGGGCGTAACGTCACCTTCGATGTTCAGGATGCAGTTTTGATATACATCCGTCAATTCCCGAAGGGTTGAGCCAACGCCCGTGTTTTCGGCGGTACGGTAATTTGCGTCGTCAATTGTGATTTCATCGCCTGCGCCATTTTGGTTTAAAACGATGTCGCCTGCCCGCGCTCCGGGTACGATTAATAAATTGTCCGGAACCGAAACAGTTTTTTTCGGCTGTTGCGACTGTCCGCACGACGCCGATAGCATAATTATTGCTGCTGTTGCTGAAATGATTATCTTTTTCATTTTAGATTTTAGATTTACGATTTTAGATTTTATATTTGGCACGCAGATGACGCAGATACAACGGATGACCGCAGATTTTTTTTTCGTCATTCCCGTTAGTGAATATCGCTCGGTAGAACGGGATACCCCGAACGGCGAGCGGCATCCCGATAGGGATGCATCCCTGACGGGATGCGGGGTGGCAAACAACGCTGCGTTTTCTACCGAGCGATGCATCCCTATCGGGATACGCTTCTACGCTATGACCTGCCGTGTTCATCTCTTAATTCTTAATTTTTAATTTTTAATTCTTAATTCTTAATTCTTAATTGATACTACCACCCGCGTACTCCGCCGCCACCGCCGCCGCCGCCGGAACGACCGAACCCTCTGCTGCCCGAATCCCAGTCGTATGAACCGCGCGAGCGGGATGATCTGCCCGATTTGTTGCTTGAGTGGTCTGAAACGATTGTGGGGTCTTTCCACGCACTTTGGATAGCCGAATAGAACGTTCGGCTCAATTCTTTCATTCTGGCGGCTAACTCCTCATCGAATAAATCGTCAGTGGATAAACCGCCGCCGTACCATTGCGGCGTGTAATTGAACTGTTTCAGCACGCTGTCGAACTTTTGGCACCATTTGTTGTCCACTCCCAGCGCCATAGCGTAGGGAAACAGTTTCTCAAAAAGTTCGGGCGTCCGGTCGGGCGGGTTGAGTATGTTCAGCCGGTGTTCTTCCGCCGTTTCCATATACATTTTAAATCCTGCTATTTCGGCATTGATTTTTTCATATTCGGCGTTGAATATCTTCATACGTCTTGGATAGTACGAATACATCAGCGACAGCGCCGAAACAAACGCAAACGACAGCCAGTGAACAGTGGAACTGTCAAACTTTGCTTCTCCGTGTATGATTGCCATAGTAATAAATGTTGCAATTCCTGCCGTTATTCCGATTGCAGCGCCCCAGCCGCCCATAAAAACAGCGAGTTCATAAGCAATAAAAGGCGACGCCAACGCAAACGCCCAGATCACATCTTCGGTTGCGCCTGTTATCATCAGGTACAGTGCAAAAACCGCATTGAGGATAATCCCGCCGATTACAGACCAGTTGTTGTTTTCGCGGACATAATCCTTGATGTTCCATTGTCCGGTTACGGATTTGTAGAGCGAGATGATTGCTGCCGAAAACTTTTCGTGGCTTTTCTGATTTACTTCCACTTCTGCGTCCGAACCGGCGAAAATAGCAGCGTGTATCTTCTGCTCTTCGGGGCGCAACTGCTCCGTATTCATTTTATTGACCAACGTATATTTGAACTGCGTATTTCCCTTCTCCTTTTTCTTTTCGCACTGGATACTCATAGCGCCTTTCACAGCCATTTCCACAAGGGTTGCCGTAAATGCTGCGTTTCCGTGCGCTTTGTAGCGAAAATAGGACACAGACGCCGGCGAAAAGTTGCGCGGCGGTTTGAACGTCGGTATGACTGTCGGTTTGAACGGTCGTTTGCCAACCGTTCGCAGGGTAATGAAGTAATACAGAAGGAAAATCAGCCCTGTTGCCCACCCGTAAGCAGATAAGCGGTTTCTGTTCAGGAACATTCCCACCTGGGAAAGCGGCGTGGGGCGGCTGATGACGTCGCGCGAAAAGGATACCGCAACGGTCAGTCCTTCGCGGGGCGCTAACTGTTTCGTTGTGGTAAATACCTGCACGTTCCC